>WBZP01000225.1_pt1 | contig 79205 bp, 64 predicted proteins | sample 5204301 | NCBI WGS metagenome assembly WBZP01 (sample SAMN12412401, study PRJNA552823) | activated sludge metagenome | isolation source: activated sludge from nitrification reactor of wastewater treatment plant... | place: USA: Pennsylvania | collected 2017 | reverse complement strand
GGTCCATCTGGATCGGGTGACCGTGCCGTTCTTCGGCCCGCTGTGGATTGGCAACGTGGAGTACCGCGACCGGTCCCCACGCGTGCGGATCGTCGCTCTGGTCCTCACGCGGCACGACGTGGTGCGGCCGATCCCCGACACGTGCCGGGGCGCGGCGATCCGCATCGATGGCGTGAACCTGAGTCGGTTCCCGTGGCGCACCGGCAAGCTCGATCTCCGGATCGTCGACCGATCCCCCGACGCGGCGGATGCGGTCACCCTCGACTTCCCGGGGGTCGCACCGGTGTCGAGCTCGGTCACGCGTGGAGACCTCCAGATCCGCTGATCGACGAGGTGATGACCCGACCCGTCGCCCCCGGTCCGTTTGTTGCGCTCGTGGAGGACCCCTGGTGTCGGACGGCGTGGGGGACGACGATGGGACCGTGACGGCGCTCGTGGTCGACGGAGTGGGGAAGCGGTTCGGACGCACCACCATCCTCGACGGGGTGGACCTGGCCGTGGAGCGGGGAGAGGTCGTCGCTCTGACCGGTGAGAACGGCGCCGGCAAGTCCACGCTCATGCGGATCTGCGCCGGACTGGAGCGTGCGGACTCGGGAACGGTGACCGTGACCGGACGGATCGGCTACTGCCCGCAGATCCCCGGTCTGTTCGAGCTGCTCACCGCCGAGGACCACCTGGTCATGTTCGGACGGGGTGCCGGCATCGGCCGGGCCGAATCCCTGGAACGAGGTCGCGCGATCCTGGCCGAGTTCGACTATCCGCTCCACGAGCGCAGCGTCACCCGCGACCTGTCCGGCGGAACCCGCCAGAAGCTCAACCTCGCGCTGGCCCTGCTGGTCGACCCGACGGTGCTGCTGCTCGACGAGCCCTACCAGGGCTTCGACCGTGGGACATACGTGAACTTCTGGGACCACTGCGCGCGCTGGCGGGACCAGGGTCGGGCCGTGGTGGTCGTCACCCACATGCTCGCCGAGCTCGAGCGCGCCGACCGGGTCGTCGAGCTGCCGGCGCATCCGTCGCGGGCGGTGGACGCCGCCGCCCCGGGCCCGCGCCGGAGACGGTCGGGGAGGTCCCGGTGAAGGGGGCCGCCGGGCGGATCGGGATCATGGCCGAGATGCACGGTCGGGACCTCACCCGTCGTCACGGTGCGCTGGGCCTGCTCGTCGCGCTGCCGCTGTGCTTCTACCTGGCGTCGATGGGGTCAGGGGTGAGGGCCGTCGTCGCCGGCGGGGTCGGCATGGCGTTCTCGGTGTCCGGAGCCACCCTGTTCTCGCTGCTGTCGTCGGAGGAGGTCGACCAGCGGCTCGTCCTCGGCGGGTACCGCCCGCTCGACCTGCTCCTGGGGCGTCTGGCCTTCCTGGCCCCGCTCGGGCTGGCCGTCGCCGCCCTCTTCTGCGCGCTGATGCTGCCGGTGTCCCAGCCGGACCGACCGTGGCTGGCATGGCTCGGGGTGTCCGCCGTCTCGGTCCAGTCGATCGCGTTCGGGCTCGCGGTCGGCGCGGTCGTCCCCCGCGAGCTCGAGGGGACGTTGGTGCTCATCGGTGTGGTCGGCATGCAGCTCGCGGTCGAGCCGGACAACGCGGTGGCCAAGGTCCTGCCGTTCTACGGGCCGCAGCAGCTGATCGAGTCGTCGTTGAGTCCGGCCGGCGGCCCGATCCTGTGGCCGCTGGTGCTCACCGCGGCCTACGGCGTCGTCCTCATGGTCGTCGCCCGGGCGTTCCTGGGACATCGCCTGGAGGTCGTCCGGCACTGACGGTCCGCTCAGAGGGCGTCTACCACCCGGCCATCGTCCATGCGGATGACCCGATCGGCGGCGTCGGCGACGTGGTCGTCGTGGGTCACGACCACGATCGTGACGTCCTCCTCGGACCGGAGCTGCTCGAGGATCCCGAGCACCCGCTCCACTGCGCCGCTGTCGAGAGAACCCGTCGGCTCGTCGGCGAGCAGCAGGCCGGGTCGGTTGGCCAGCGCCCGGGCGATGGCCACCCGCTGACGTTCGCCGCCGGACATCTCAGGGGGGCGCCGATGACCCAGGTCGGCCAGATCGACCATCTCGAGTAGCTCGTCGGCCCGCTCCCGACGCTCGCTCCGAGACGTGTGGGTCCCGAGCATGGCGACCGCGACGTTGGAGCGGGCGTCGAGGTGGGGCAGGAGGTTGTGCATCTGGAACACCAGCCCGACGTCGTGGCGTCGGTAGCGGTTGACGTGGTCGGGGTGGGTGATGTCGCGCCCGTTGACCCGAAGCGATCCCGAGTCGGGGTGGTCCAGCGCGGCGAGGAGGTGCATCAGCGTCGACTTGCCGCACCCGGACCGGCCGGTGATCGCGACGTACTCGCCGGAGTCGACGCGCATGGTCAGCCCGTCGAGGGCCGTGACGATCCCGCGGTCGAACGTCTTGCGGACGTCCACCGCGTCGATGGCGGGCTCCCGGCTGATCGTCGCCATCGCGGTCGCGTCGACGCCCTCGCCGACAGCACTCTCGTTCACGACGCTCTCTCATTCACGACGCATCGCCTCCTGGGGTGAGAGTCGGGCGGCGCGCAGCGCCGGGTACAGGGCGCCGAGCGCGGTCACGGCCGTGGCGGTCACCAGCGCCCGTCCGAACACCCACGCCTCGAAGGTCGGCTTGAGGATGCCGGCCAGGTCGGGCAGGTCGGCCAGGACCCACACGGCGATGAACGCGATCACCACACCCAGGCAGGCGCCGATGAAGGCGATGATGGCCGCCTCGCCGAAGATCAGCGCGATCAGTCGCCGTCGGGACCAGCCGATCGCCCGCAGCACACCGAACTCGCGGTAGCGCTCGACCAGCGACAGGAGCATCGCGTTGGCCACCACGATGGCGCCCACCGCGACGGCGACGATGGTAGCGGCCTTGTCGGCGCCGGTGATCAGCTGGTAGCCGCGGTCGGCGCGACCGAACTCGAGCAGGTTCCGGATGCCGAGCAGCAGCGGGTTGTCCCGCTCGATCCGCTGCTCGAGCGCCTTCACCGGTGTGCCCTTGTCGACCTTCACGAAGAACAACGACAGGCCGCCGGGTTGGCGTTCGAAGGCCTGGAACGGGACGAGCGGGAACATGACGGTGCTGTCGCCGAACGTGTTGCCGGTGTTGAACACCCCGACGACCGTCTTGTCGGAGCCGCCGATGTGGAGGGTGTCGCCCGGCCCGACGCCGATGTCCTGGGCCAACCGGACCCCGACCATGATCTCGTCCGCGGCCTCGGCGGTGAACTCCCGTCCCGCCGCGAGTCGCACCCCGAACGGAGCCAGGTCCTCGGGGCGGATCCCCACCTCGACCACGAGCGGGTGGTCCTTGTCGAGCGCCTCGGTGTCCAGCAGCACCCCGATGGCGCTCTTCACCCCGGGGGTCTTCTGCACACGGGTCAGCTGCTGCTCGGTCAGGGCGCTTTCGAGGATGTCGCTGAGGCCCTTCTGCGAGATCGTGAAGTCGGCCGCGCCAACCTTCAGCACCCCCGCGGCGGTGGTGCGGATGCTGTCGGTGACGATCCCGAGGACCACGACGACGAGCACCCCGACGGCAACCGCGGCGGCGGTCAGGATCGACCGCACCTTCTTGGACCACACGTTGTGGCCGATCAGCCAGATGAACGACATGGGCGACTCCTCGTCGCGTTCGCGTTCGGGAGCTCGGGCCACGGCACCGTTCGCCGGGCCGCCACCCAGTGTGCCGCGGGTGAACGCTCCGTGACCGGCATGGTCGCCGACTCGCTACGGTGCGCCCATGGCGGAGGCCCGACCCGACGACGTGATCCGGATCGACTCCGGAGGGTGGGGACTGAGTTGGGCCCCCTCGGCCGACGGCACCCTGCACCAGGTCGGGCTCGGTCCCGCCGGGGCCGCCGCGACGCGCGACGTCGCCGCCCACTGGTACCCGCGGGCGTTCCCGACGCCCGACGGCACCGACCCGTTCCGTCCGCCGGCCCTGCACGTCGTCCACGCGGACGGAACCCTGAGCACGCGGCTCGTGCTCGACGACGTCGACCGTTCCGACGCGGCGGACGGCTCCGGCGAGCACGTCGTGCTCACGACGGTCGACGAGCTGTTCGACCTCACGGTGGAGCACCACCTGCTCACCCATCCCGACTCCAGCGTGCTCGAGCAGTGGGTGGAGGTCGTCCACGCCGAGGACGGGCCTGTGGCCCTGCTCTCCCACGACTCGATCGCGCCGTTCCTGATGGTCCCCGGCGACGCCGAGTACGTGCAGTTCGGTGGGGCGGGCTGGGCCGACGAGTGGCGTTGGAGCACCGGGCGACCGGTGATCGGCACCACGGTCCTCGGCAGCCTCGGTGGGGTCCAGCCCCACCTGCAGCGCAGCCCGTGCCTGCTCCTGTCGCCCACCGGCCCGTTCGACGTCGACGCCGAGGGTGCACCGGTCCAGGACCGCGGCGAGGTGATCGGCCTCAGCGTGGCCTGGGGAGGCAACTCGCACGTCTCGCTCGACCTGCGCCCCCGCGCCGAACCCGGCGCGCCCGGCGAGCTGCGCGTGCGGGCCGGCGCCCACGCCCTCGGTGCGCCGTACCGACTCGACCCCGGGGCGCGGATGGTGCTGCCGACGGTGGCCTGGGTGTGGTCGAGCGCCGGCAGGGACGGCGTGACCGAGGCGTTCCACCGCTGGAGCCGGGCCCGGGTGCTGCGGGATGCGGACCGCCGCCGGCCGCTGGTGGTCAACAACTGGGAGGCGACCTACTTCGACTTCGACGAGCACCGCATCGTCGGGCTCATCGACCGGGCCGCCGGGCTCGGAGCCGACGTGTTCCTGCTCGACGACGGCTGGTTCGGCACGACCCGACCCCGCGACGACGACACCCAGGGCCTCGGGGACTGGGACGTCGACCGGCGCAAGCTGCCCGGTGGGCTCGGCCCGCTGACCGACGCGGCGGCCGAGCGGGGGATCCGCTTCGGGATCTGGGTCGAGCCCGAGATGGTCAACCCGCTCAGCGACCTCTACGACGACCATCCGGAGTGGGTCGCCCGCGACGTCCGCGAGCCCCGGGAGCACCGCCAGCAGCTCTACCTGGACCCGCTCCGACCCGAGGTGCGGGACTTCGAGGTCGACGTCGTCGGCCGGACCCTCCGGTCCGCCCCGGGGACCAGCTACGTCAAGTGGGACGCCAACCGACCCGTCACCGACCCCGGCTCCGCCACGCTTCCGGCCGATCGACAGGCCAACGTGTGGTTCGACCAGGTCGGCGCCACCTGGGAGGTGATGGCCCGCGTCGCCGCCGCCCACCCCGACGTGGAGCTCATGTTGTGCGCGTCGGGTGGTGGTCGGGTGGACCACGGGTCGTTGCGGTGGTTCCACGAGTTCTGGACCTCCGACAACACCGACCCCGTCGCCCGAGTCCGCATGCAGTGGGCGTGCTCGCACTTCTTCCCCGGTGCGGTGATGGCCGCGCACGTGACGCGTTGGGGGGAGCGCCCGATGGCGTTCGCGAGCGCGGTGGCTCTCTCGGGCCGATTCGGCATCGATCTGGACCTCGAATCGACCACCCGGGCCGAGGACGACGTCCTGGGCCGGGCCGTCGAGTGGGCGCGGCGCACCCAGGACGTGGTGCAGCAGGGGACGGTGCGGCGCTACGTCTCGCCGGTCGACGGAGCGGACCGCTCCCGAGCTGCGTTCTCGGTCACGCTGGGGGACCGCACCGTCGTGTTCGCCTACCAGTTGGAGGAGTCGACCTCGACCCCGCCGGTGATCCGACTCCGAGGTCTGCCCCGGGCGGCCACCTACAGGATCCGTTCGACGGACCTGCACGGACCCGCTGAGGAGACGACCTCCGCCGCCGACGAGTTGGACCGCGGGATCGAATGGCCGCTCGACCGACCGCTGTCGGCGCGCCTGTGGGAGATCGAACCCACCCGCCGGACGGCGTGAGCGACCGCACCGGATCGAGCGTCGATCACGCGGCGGTGGGCCGGCGGGGGACGTCGGCCCCCTGCCTCCTCAGAGCCGCGACGCACACCCATCCGATCGGCACGACCAGCCAGTGCGACATCAGGCGGAAGGCGACCGACGCCGCCAGCGCCGTCGACGCGTCCGTCCCGGTGGCGGTGAGACCGACCATCAGCGCCGCCTCCACCTGACCGGCCCCACCGGGGATGATCGGGACCGCTCCCGCCAGCTGAGCCGTTCCGTACACCGCCAGCAGCCACCCCCATGTCGCCGGGTCCGACGGGATCGATCCGCCCGTCGCGGCGACCGCCGCGACCAGCGACACGAACTCGCCGAACCAGCTGAGCACTTGCAGAGCCCACGCCGCGCTCCACCGTCCGAGCCCGGCGTGGACCGCACCGAAGGACGCGACGAAGCGGTCGGCGGCCCGGTCGGCCTGGTCGTGGAGGTCGCGGCGGCTCCCGGGCTCCCGGGCGGTTCGGCCCCTGATCCGGCGCCGGATGCCCGACCACGACCCGACGGTGATCCGCGCCGGCGCCCGGAGAAGTCCGGGGCGCCGGGCGACCACGAAGAACGCCACCAGCAGCGTGCCCGCGACGAGTGCCGGGGCGACGGCGACCGACGGGTCCTCGCCGGCCAGGGCGTAGCCCGCCAGGGTCATGAACACGAGCACCGTCGGCGCGACGACCCCGGTGGCGATCGTGGCCCATGCCGCCGCACCGCCGTCGGCGCCGGACTCGCGGTAGCGCTGGACCATGTAGCCGGTGGCGATCGCTCCGCCGGCGGGGAGCGTGGCGGCGATCGCCCCGCTGGCGAAGCTGGCGGTGGTGGCCCGACCGAGGCGGAACCGCGCCCCGGACGCTCCGACCAGGACCGATCGCACCGCGGCGAACAGGACGATGGAGAGGATCGAGCTGACCGAGCCGACGGCGATCCAGACCGGGTCCGCGGCGACCAGCAGGTCGACCGCGGCCAGGACCTGGTCGCGCTCCGCGACGAGGAACCAGACGAGGCCGGCCGCGGCCAGCACGGCCACGCCGACGCGGAGTCCCCGGCGGCGATCGTGGGTGCGGACCGAGCCGGCGGTGCCGTCGCCGCCCTCCATGGCCGAATGGTAGGAGCAGGGCCCGGACCGGCCCCGTCAAGCCTTCGGGTGGGGTCGGTTGGCTAGGGTTCACCCATGACCGCCACCCAGCGACCGAGGACCCCGCGCTCGTCGGCTCCGCCGCCCGGTCCCACCCCGGTGAACAGAGGGCTCATCCTCATCGCGGTCGGGGTGGTCCTGGCCGTGATCCTGCTGGTCAAGGCCGGCGGCGTCGGCTTCGACTCCTCCTCGACCGACGTCGCCATCGGCGAGGGCGAGGAGAAGGTCACCACCACCACCGAAGCGACCACGACCACCGTCGCCGAGCAGGCTCCGCAGACCGTCCAGGTCGTCGCCGCCAACGGCTCGGGGGCGAGTGGCATGGCCGCCAAGGCCGGCCAGGTGCTCGCCCAGAACGGCTACACGCAGGTGGTCACCACCAACGCCCTCCAGCCGGTCACCGCCTCGTCGGTGCTCTACGCCACCGGCTACGACGCCAACGCCCGGTCGATCGCCAAGATGTTCGGCCTGGCCGAGTCGGTCGTCCAGCCGCTGGCGGCGGGGACCCAGGTGGCCAAGGAGCAGCCGCCCACCACCGGCGTCGTCGTCATGATCGGACCGGACCTGACCCAGACCCTCAACGGGGTGGGCGCCACGGCCACCACCGTCGCCGGGTCGTCGGGAACTGGAGGAACGAGCACCACGGTCAAGTCCGGTGCTGGCGGGGCGACGAGCACCACGGTCAAGTCGGGAACGGGTGGGGTGACCACCACCACGGTGAAGTCGACCGGCGGTGCCGGCGCGGTGACCACCACGGTCAAGGCCACCACCACGACCCGCTGAGCGACCCGTCGTGGATCGGTCCCCGCTGCTCGAGCCGTTCCACACCCACGCCGCGGACGCCCTGGTGGCGTTCGACTTCGACGGCACGTTGGCACCCATCGTCGAGGATCCCGACGCGGCATCGCCGATGGCCGGGGCGGTGTCCGCCCTCGAGCGACTCGCGGCTCGCGTCGGGGAGGTGGCCGTCGTGTCCGGCCGACCCCTCGACTTCCTGGAACGATGGTTCCCGGAGCCGTCCGCGGTGACCCTGGTCGGCCTGTACGGGTTGGAGAGTCGCCGTCAGGGTGACCGGGCCGATCATCCCAGCGCCGGCGTCTGGCGCGAGGTCATCTCGGATCTGGCCGAACGGGCCCGACGTCGCGGCCCCGACGGGATGGACGTCGAGCCGAAGGGGCTGTCGATCACGCTGCACTACCGTCGCCGTCCCGACGTGGAGCCGGCGGTGCGCGACTGGGCGGAACGAGCAGCGGGAGCCACGGGCCTGTCGGTGAGGTCGGCCAAGATGAGCGTCGAGCTGCACCCGCCGATCGACGAGGACAAGGGCACGGTCCTGCACCGCCTCGCCGGGTTCCACACCGGGCCCGTCCTCTTCGCCGGCGACGACGTCGGCGACGTGCCGGCGTTCGACGCGCTCGGCGGGCTGGCCGCCGCCGGTCGCCCGGTGCTGGCCATCGTGGTCGACGGCCCCGAGGTCCCGTCGACGCTGCGTCGGCGGGCGGATCTGTTGGTCGACGGACCCGCCGAGGTGGCCGACATCGTCCTCTCGCTCGCCGGCTGAGGTCCGATCGCCGGGGGGAGGCTCTCCTGGTTCAGGCCGGCCCGGCCGCGTTGAGCTGATCCTGCAGCCAGTCGCGCGGGGTGCGCGCCACCGCGGACCGGTGCAGCAGCCCGGCACGCGCTGCCCGCTCCTGCGGATCGCGGTCGAGCGCCGCTCCCAGCGCGTCGGCGGTGGCGTCCAGGTCGAACGGCGAGACGCCGTCCGCGGCGCCGAGCAGCTCGGAGTACGCGCCCGCCTCGGTGGACAGCACCAGCTGGCCGTCGCGCTCGTTGATCATCGGCCCCTCCTTGGCCACCAGGTTGAGCCCGTCTCGGATCGGGTTGACCAGCAGCACGTCGTAGCGGCGCAGCGCCGCGACCGAGCGCGGATGGTCGTCGTCGGTCAGCAGCTCGACCGGCGTCCAGCCGGGCTCCCCCCACCGGTCGTTGACCGCCGCGGCGGCGGCCTCGACCTCGTCGCGGTAGCGGGCGTAGGCGGGCACACCGAGTCGCGACGGGTAGCAGCACGCGACGAAGGTGACCCGGCCGCGCAGGTCGGGACGTCGCGTCAGCAGCAGGTCGTAGGCGTGGAACCCGCGCACGATGTTCTTGGACAGCTCCATCCGGTCGACGCGGACGATGAGCTGTCGGTCGCCGAGCAGCCGGTCGAGCTCCGCCAGCGCGGCGGCGCAGGGGGGATCGGCCGCCACCCGCCGGAGGTCGTCGACGTCGCTGTTGAGGGTGGAGGTGAACACCCGGGCGGGATCGGGTCGGTCGGGGTCGCCCCAGCGCCGTTGGACCTCCGAGTAGTTGTGGGCCCATCCCGACACGTGGAACCCGCACGCGTGGTGGGCGGCCAGCGCGTCGAGCATCTCGGTGAGCGGCTCGGTGGCCAGCACTCGGGCGTTGTCGGGACCGGCGAACGGCGTGTGGTGGAAGTGCACCAGCGTCAGGTCGTCACGGGCGGCGCGCACGGTGGGGGCGAGCAGGGTCAGGTGGTAGTCCTGGACGAGCACGACCGCACCGTGCGGGGCGTGGGCGATCACGGTCTCGGCGAAGAGCCGGTTGACCGCCCGGTACGACGTCCAGGCGTCGCGCCAGCCGACGTCGAGCTCCGGGTCGCGGGTGAGGTCGAACAGCCCGTGGTGCACGAACCAGAGCATCTGGTTCGACACGACGTCGTAGTACCGGTCGAACTCATCGACGGGGACGTCGACGAGGTGCACCGGATAGCCGTCCCCCGCAGGTCGCGCGTCGGCTGCCGCCGACCGGTCCGCGTCGGACATGGCCGCCGCTACCCAACTGATCCGACCCTCGTCCATCAGGGGGCCGAGACCCGACACCAGGCCACCGCCGCCTCTCACCGCGACCAGCTCGTCGCCGTCGCGGCGATAGGACAGCGGACCCCGGTTGGACACCAGGACGATGGGACGCACGGCCGGGTCCATGGGCCCACCCTAGGAGCACCGACGGCGGATCCCCGTCGGGAGGTCCGGGGGCGGGCTGGCCGAGGGCGGGCTGGCCGTAGGCTCACCGCCGTGCGGATCGTGGTCGCGCCCGACAAGTTCCGAGGCACGGCGACCGCGGCCCAGGCCGCGGACGCCCTCGCCGAGCCGCTGCGCGCCGCCGGCCACGACGTGGTCGTGGCCCCGATGGCCGACGGGGGAGAGGGAACGCTCGACGCTCTGGGGGGAGCGAACCGCAGCAGCGTCGTCAGCGGCCCGCTCGGCGACCCGGTCGAGGCCGCGTGGCGGCTGCACCGCGGCCGTGCCGTCATCGAGATGGCCCGAGCCTCGGGACTCGAGCTGGTCGGCGGTGCCGAGGGCAACGACGCGGTGGCGGCGTCGACCCACGGCACCGGAGAGCTCGTCGCCATCGCACTCGACCTGGGTGCCCGCGACATCGTCGTCGGCGTCGGCGGGTCTGCCACCACCGACGGCGGCCTGGGTGCGCTGCGGGCTCTGCACCCGGTGCACCGACTCCGCGGCGTCCGCCTCACCGTCGCCTGCGACGTCCGCACCCGATTCGTCGACGCGGCCCGCGACTTCGCGCCACAGAAGGGGGCGACCCCGACCCAGGTCCGGTTGCTCGAGCGCCGCTTGGAGCGCCTGGTCGAGGTCTATCGCGACGACTACGGCGTCGACGTCTCCGAGCTCGACGGCGCCGGCGCAGCGGGTGGGCTGGCCGGCGGGCTGGCGTGCGTCGGCGCCGAGCTGGTCAGCGGCTTCGACGTCGTGGCCGATCACGTCGATCTCGACGCCCAGGTCGAGGGTGCCGACCTGGTGGTGACCGGTGAGGGGTTCCTCGACGAGGAGTCCTTCGACGGCAAGGTGGTCGGCGGCATCGTCGACCTGGCCGACCATCTGGGCGTCCCGGTGGTGGCGGTGGTCGGCGAGGCCTACGACGGTGCCGAGTCCCGCGTGCCGACCGTGTCGCTCACCGCCCGCTTCGGCCGAGCGCGGGCTCTGGCCGAGACGGTCGCGCTCCTGTCGCAGGTGGCACCGGAGCTGGTGGGCCACGCCGGGCGATGACGTTCAGCGGGGGTCGTAGCGGATCGAGTCGTCCATCTCGAGCGGACCGTCGAGCCCGTCGCGCAACGCGGCTCGGACGGTGAGGAAGTCGACGGTCCCGGCCACGTCGTGGACACGGATCAGGTCCCGGTCCTGCAGGTCGACCGCGGCCAGGGCGCCGAGGGTCCCCGACCCGCGTTGGTGGGGCAACCGGCCGGTGAGCGCCCCGACGAAGTCCTTGCGCGACACCGCCCACAGAACCCGACCGATCCCGAGCTCGGAGCGCAGGCGGGGCACCGCCCGCAGGACCGCGACCGACTCGTCGGGCGCCTTGTAGAGGTCCGGACCCGGGTCGAGGATCAGCTGGCCGGGATCGACCCCGGCCCGGGTCAGGCGGTCGATGCGCTCGTCGACGAACCGGAGGCACGCCTCGACGGGGTCGTCAAGTCGCTCGTCCCGCGGCCGACGCACCTTGGGGGTGCCGGGGTTGAACGCCACCACGATCGACGCGGGGCCGGCGCCGGCGCCGCGGGTGGAGGCGACCAGGTCGGCCATCTCGGGGTCGCGCAGACCGGACGGGTCGTTGACGATCGACGCCCCGCGTCGCAGCGCCGCTTCCGCGACGCGACTTCGGTACGTGTCGACCGAGATCGTCACGCCGGGGCCGACCCGACGGCGGACCGCCTCCAGCACGGGCAGCAGGCGATCGAGCTCGACCTCGACCGGCAGCTCGGGTTGGTCGGTGCGCAACGACTGCGCCCCGATGTCGAGCACGTCGGCGCCGTCGGCGACCATGGCCTCGGCCAGGTCTGCCGCGTCGTCGGCGGCCACGCGGTTGCCCGAGAACGACTCCGGGGACGCGTTCAGCACCGCGAAGACCGACGGCCGGCGCATCCGCACCGGCGGGGGAGGGCTCAACGGGCGGTCCGGTCGGCGCGCACCAGCTCGAGGTAGGCCGCAACCTCGACCATCGGCGGACGTTCGGACACGTCCACGACGTGGGGGGCGCGGCCCGGTCGCAGCAGCTCCGCCACCGCCGGCACCGGGGGGACGGCCCCGTCGACGTTGCCCAGCCCGGCGGCGGTCGCGTGGCGCAGGATCGTCTGGGTGACCGCCATGGCCTGCGGGCCGAGGTCGTCGAGGCTGCGGTGGCGGTGGTGGCGTTCGTCCAGGTCGACCTGGACCAGCCCCGTGGTTCCCCGCTGGCGCAGGTAGTGCAGCAGCAGACCCACCTCGACCCCGTAGCCCTCGACGAACGGCAGGCGCTCGAGCACCGCCCGGCGACCGCCGTACTCGCCCGACAGCGGCTGGTGCAGTCCGGCCAGGGCGGGGAACAGGAGCGACAGGAGGGGCCGGGCGACCAGCTCGGTGACCCGTCCACCGCCGATTCCGTCGGCCTCGGCTCGTCGGTAGAAGCCCTTGGCCACCTCGACGTCCGGCTCGCACAGGAGGGGTCCGAGGATGCCGGTGACCAGGTGGGACCGGAAGTCGCGCAGGTCGGCGTCGCACCAGAGCACCAGGTCGCCCGAGGAGACGTGCAGCGACTTCCACAGCACCTCGCCCTTGCCGTGACCGCGGCCGAACTCGGGGAGCACGGAGCCGGCGTCGACGACCCGCGCTCCGGCGTGGCGTGCGCGTCGGCCGGTGTCGTCGGTCGAGTGGTCGTCGATCACGATGAGCTCGTCGACCAGGCCGGTGCGCACGGTGTCGCGCACCAGCGTCTCGACGATCGCTCCGACGGTGGCGGCCTCGTTCCGCGCCGGCAGGCACACCGACACCGTCGTCGATCCCTTGGCGGCCCGCAGTTCGTCGAGGGATCGATCCGCGTGGTGGAAGGTGCGGATCGGCGCGCAGTCCCGACGGGTCGGATCCACGCCGGCGGCACGGGACGGGGGGGCGGACTCGTCGGTCATTCCGCCGCGCAAGCTACCGGTCCACGCCGGGGGAATCGTAGGCGGCGCCCCGTGGTTGCAACCGGGCGCCGGGGCCGTCGAGTTCCCTCACGGCCCGCCGGTGGTGGAGAATCACCACCGGCGACGGTCCCCGGACCCGCATCCGCAACGTTCTGTCCCGCCCGACACCACCGCTCCCAGGAGACACCCATGGCGACGATCCGGATCCCGACCACCCTGCGCACCCTGACCGGCGGCGCATCGTCGGTGGAGGCGGACGGCGCCACCGTCGGCGAGGTGCTGGCCAACCTCGATGCGGCCCACCCGGGTTTCAAGGACCGGCTGTTCGACGACCAGGGCGCGTTGCGCCGCTTCGTCAACGTCTTCCTGGCCGACGACGACGTCCGCTACCTCCAGGGTGTCGACACCCCGGTGGCCGACGGCGCCGAGATCTCGATCATCCCGGCGGTCGCCGGGGGCTGAGCCGATCCGGGCCGTCGTAGGCTGGCCGCCGTGGACGACGACGACCTCTTCGGCCATGAGCCCGACGGCGAGCTCGTCGAACCCGATCCGCTGGTGCCGCCGCGGCTGATGGCCATCGACGACGTCTCCGCTGCTCCGGTCGACCCGCCGGCCGCGGAGAACATTCCTCACCGCTACCGCCGGTCGATGGGCGCCACCATGTTGGCGGCGTCGATGATCGGACTGCGGGAGGTCCTCGAGAACCCCAGGGATGATCGCCCGGTGGTCGAGCAGCACGTGGACGAGGGCGACGTCGACCGCCCGATCGACGTCGTGTTGGACCCCGACGACCCGTCGGCCAGCGTGGTTCGCATCCGTCGGGAGAGTTGAGGTACTCGTCCGGCGGCGGGCCGGTGGGTTCCGCGGTCTTTGGGTCAGGCAACCTGTGGGGCAAGCGGTCCGCGGTCAGACCGCGGCCAGGAAGGCGGTCCGGGTCGGCCCCAGCGGCGGCTCCGGTGGCCGCTCGTTCCGGGTCTGGTAGATCGCCATCACCCGTCCGATCACGTCCGAGTCGCTGAGCAGCGAGTCCGGCGGACGCAACAGGTTGAACGTGGCCAGGAACGCCCGCAGGACGACCGGATCGGTGCGCAGGGCCGGCAGCAGCCCCTCGCGCAGCACCCCTCGGAGGAAGTCCGACGGGTCGACCTCGGTCGGGTCGGACGCCCCTGCATCCGGGCGCACAGCGATGCCGACACCGTCGTCTGCTCCGGCGGGTGTCGCCGGCGGGGAACCGGGGGTCTGGGAGCGGTTGAAGCGGTCCTGCGCCACCGCAGCGTCGTACCAGGGGGTGACCTCGGCGTGCACCGCCTTCTCGTACGCGGTCGCCCGGGCGACGTGGTCTGCCACCATCGTCGCGTCCGACAGGAGGTCGGCCAGGACCTGGGCCTGGACCATGGCCAGGCTGCATCCGCGTCCGTACAGCGGGTTGGTGGCGGTGTGGCAGTCGCCGACGGCATGGAACCCGGCCACCAGCGGGCGGTCGCCGTCGTCGAGGAACCAGCGGCGACGGTTGATCAGCCCGCCCATCACCTCGACGTCGGTGATCGGCTCGGAACGACCGTCGACGTAGGGGGCGGTGGCGGGGATGAGAGCGGCGGCGGTGAGGAAGCGGTCGGGGTCCAGCAGCAGCCGACGCATCTCGGAGTCGCGGCTGCCGACGGCGAACGTGATCGAGAAGGTGTGGTTGTCGCCGGGGAACACGCCGTACTTGAGGTAGCCCAGGTCCGCTCCGACCACGACCGACGGAGGCGTCTCGTCGAGGTCGAGCAGCCGGAAGAAGCGGGACAGGTAGATGATCCCGGTGTCCTCCTCGGCCTCGGGGATCTCCACGCCGTGCGGGGCGAGAAGGGCGGGCACGTCGCTGCGTCGGCCGCCGGCGTCGACGACCACGTCCGCGTCGAGGGTGGTCCCGTCCGACAGGGTCACGCCGACGACCACAGGTATCCCGTCGACGGTCTCGTCCGCGGTCACCAGCGAGGTGACGGAGCGGCCGTGGATCAACTCGACGGCTCCCTCGGCCAGCGCCATCCGCCGCAGCACCCACTCGAAGGTGGTGCGACGACAGGCCAGGGCGGCCAGGTCCTCGTCGCCGGGCTCGGGCTCCAGTTCCATCCCCTCGGGGGCCATCTCGAGGAAGCGCATCTCGGTCGCGCCGGCGGCGAGCAGCGCGGTGATGACGTCGGGGTGGCGGTCGCGCAGCAGGTTCCGGAGCCGGGCCAGGAACGCGTGGGAGTGGCGGACCTGGGGCGCACCGTGCCGGTCCCACTCGAAGGCACCGTGCGGGTCGGCGGGAAGGGGGGTGTCGTCGCGTTCGACGATCGTCACACGGTGCCCGGACCGGGCGGTGCACAACGCGGTCCCCAGGCCGCCGACGCCGGCGCCGATGATCACGATCCGTGCCACGTGGTCCTCCCTCTCGACTTCCTCGTGGGCCGTGGGCGGCGCGCTCCGCCCCCGACACCCGTGCCGGCTCCCCGGGTGGGTCGGGGTGGCGTGCCCTGCCGGTGTCGTCCGGTCGAGTTGACCGAACGGTCAAGTTCCTGGAGGGCACGGTAACAGGGTCCGTCGCCTGAGAAGCCGGTCCGGGTGGACACCCGGCTGTTAGCACTCACCATCCCTGAGTGCTAAGAATGTCTGGCACTCTCATGCCGCGAGTGCCAACCCGGGACCGGGAGGTCGGCGTCAGCCCGACCGATCCGCCTCCGGGACCGAACCGCCCAGAAGCAACCGCCGCAGTTCCAACGGAGGACTCCATGGCCAAGATCATCCAGTTCGACGAGGACGCACGCCGCCACCTCGAGTCGGGCATGAACCAGCTCGCCGACGCGGTCCGCGTCACGCTCGGCCCCAAGGGCCGCAACGTCGTGCTCGCCAAGAAGTGGGGCGCCCCGACGATCACCAACGACGGCGTCTCCATCGCCAAGGAGATCGAGCTCGAGGACCCGTACGAGAACATCGGCGCCTCGCTGGTCAAGGAGGTCGCCAAGAAGACCGACGACGTCGCCGGTGACGGCACCACCACCGCCACAGTGCTCGCCTGGTCGATGGTGCGCGAGGGGCTGCGCAACCTGGCCGCCGGCGCCAACCCGGTCGGCATCAAGCGGGGCATCGAGGCCGCCGTCGACGCCGCGGTCGCCAAGATCGCCGAGCTCGCCGCCGAGGTCGACTCCAAGGACCAGATCGCCCAGGTCGCGTCCATCTCCGCCGCGGACGCCGAGATCGGAACGCTGATCTCCGACGCCATCGACAAGGTCGGCAAGGACGGCGTCATCACCGTCGAGGAGAGCCAGACCTTCGGCATGGGCCTCGAGTTCACCGAGGGCATGCGCTTCGACAAGGGCTACATCTCGCCGTACATGGTGACCGACGCCGAGCGCATGGAAGCGGTGCTCGACAACCCGTACGTGCTGTTCGTGTCGTCCAAGATCACCAACGTCCGCGACCTGGTCCCCGTGCTGGAGAAGGTCATGCAGTCGGGCAAGCCGCTGGTGATCATCGCCGAGGACATCGAGGGCGAGGCGCTGGCCACCCTGGTCGTCAACAAGATCCGCGGCACCTTCAACTCGGTCGCGGTCAAGGCCCCGGGCTTCGGTGAGCGTCGCAAGGCGATGCTGCAGGACATGGCCATCCTCACCGGCGGCCAGGTCATCTCCGAAGAGGTCGGCCTCAAGCTCGACTCGATCGACCTCAGCCTGCTCGGCACCGCCGACAAGGTCGTCGTCACCAAGGACGAGACGACCATCGTGAACGGCGGCGGCTCCAAGGAGGATCTCGAGGGACGCATCGCCCAGATCAAGGCCGAGATCGACAACACCGACTCCGACTACGACCGCGAGAAGCTCCAGGAGCGCCTCGCCAAGCTGTCCGGCGGTGTCGCCGTCCTCAAGGTCGGCGCCGCCACCGAGGTGGAGCTCAAGGAGAAGAAGCACCGCATCGAGGACGCCGTGTCGACCACCAAGGCCGCCATCGAGGAGGGTGTCGTCGCCGGCGGTGGCGTGACCCTGCTGCGGGCCCAGGCCGCCGTCGACGAGCTGGTCAAGAAGCTGGCGGGCGACGAGGCCACCGGTGCCACCCTGATCTCCCGTGCGCTCGAGGGCCCGATCAAGCAGATCGCCGAGAACGCCGGGCTCGAGGGCGGCGTCGTGGTCGAGCGGGTGCGTTCGCTCGGCAAGGCGTCCGAGGGGCTCAACGCCGCCACCGGCGAGTACGAGGACCTGGTCGCGGTCGGCATCATCGACGCCGCCAAGGTCACCCGCTCCGCTCTGCAGAACGCGGCGTCGATCGCGGCGCTGTTCCTGACCACCGAGGCCGTCGTGGCCGACGCCCCGGAGAAGGCTGCGGCCGGCGGCGCCCCCGACATGGGCGGGATGGACTTCTGATCCCGACCTGACCCGGGCTTCGCCCGGAGTTCGCTGGGATGGACGAGGGCGGCCCTCCGGGGTCGCCCTCGTCGCGTCCGGTGACCGACCTCCTTCCGCCCCGAACTTGTAGCTGGCGGGCGCTGTGGTGGCGTGTGGGCTACAAGTTGGTCGGGCTCCGCCGAACTTGTAGGTGGCGGTCGCTGTGGTGGCGTGTGGGCTACAAGTTGGTCGGGCTCCGCCGAACTTGTAGGTGGCGGTCGCTGTGGTGGCGTGTGGGCTACAAGTTCGGCCCGGCGGGGGTGCTCACGTAGCGTCGGTCCGGTGGACATGTCCGACGTCGCCACCGTGCTGGTCACGATGCTCGTCGGCGTCGGGGCCGGAATCCTGTCGGCGTTGCTGGGGGTCGGCGGTGCGGTCATCACCACACCGGCGGTGCGGGTGCTCGGCGCGACGCCGATCCAGGCCGTCGGCTCCACCGTTCCCGCCATCCTCCCGAGCGCGATCTCGGGCACCCTGCGCTACGCCCGCGAGGGCCTGGTCGACTGGTCCGCCGCGCTCGGCCTCGGCATCTCCGGGGCGGTCTTCGCCGTCGGGGGTGCGCTGGCATCGGACCTGATCGGTGGACCGACCCTCATGGTGTTCACCGCTGTGCTGATGCTGTGGTCCGGGTTCTCGGTCGTTCGGGGCGGACGTCGGGCGGCGGCGGGGCCGGGCGATGAGGGCACCGCGGCGGTCGACCTCGTGGTCCCCGAACACGGTGACGGTCCGTGGATCGACGCGGTCGAGGGGACCGAGGCGTCCGAAACCGAGACCGCCTTCGTCGTCGAGCACCACGACCGGCACCCGGGCGCCGCGGCTCCGTCGTCGGACGAGTGCAAACCCGGGCACCGCCACCCGCTGCCGCTCCTGGTCGGGTTGGGGGCCATCTCGGGCTTCGTCGCCGGCCTGCTCGGCGTCGGCGGAGGCATCGTGATGGTGCCGGTGCTCACCGGGCCGTTGCGGGTCCCGATGAAGTCGGCGGTGGCCTCGAGCCTGGTGGCGGTGGCGATCTTCTCGGTGCCGGCTCTGGTCACCCACATGGCGCTGGGCCACATCGACTGGGCATATGCCCTGCCGCTGATGGTGGGGGTGGTGCCCGGCGCCCGCATCGGCGCGCACCTGACGATCGGGAGCTCGGAGCGCACAGTCCGGTTGTGGTTCGGTGCGATGATCGTGGTCCTGGCTCTGATCTACGGAGCGTCGGAGCTGGTCGCCCGCTGATCCTCGGTACGGCTCCCGGAGTGCGCCCGTAGGCTGCGGCGGTGGCCCGATCCCGCACCGAGACCCGTCTGGCGCACCGCGTCACGCCGGTGGAGGTGCAGCTGACACCGGAGACGTCGGCGCCCGAGCGGGTGAGCGATCTCGGACGAGTACCCGAGACGGTGCTGGTCGAGGAGCCGCTGGAGATCCGCGTCGACGGGACGACCGTCGCCACCACCATGCGCACGCCGGGCCACGACTTCGAGCTGGCGGTCGGCTGGTGTCACGCCGAGGGCCTCCTCGACGGTGTCGAGCTGCGGGGGATCCGCTACTGCGCCACCGGATCTTCCGTCGACACCGGCTTCAACGTGGTCACCGTGGACACCTCGGGGCGTGGCCGGCCCGTTGAACCCCGGCTCAACCCGATGACGTCGTCGTGCGGGATCTGCGGAACCGACACCGTCGATCGACTGCTCGAGCGACTGGACCGCCTCCCGGTCGGCGCTCCGCTGTCGGCCGAGGTGCTCTCGTCGGTCACCGAGTGGGTGGCGGCAGACCAGGAGCTGTTCAGGTCCACCGGCGGGAGCCACGCCGCAGCGCTTCTCTCACCCGATGGTCGGGCGTGTGTGGTGCGCGAGGACATCGGGCGTCACAACGCGGTCGACAAGGCCGTCGGGCGGATGGTTCTCGACGGCGACCTCCCGGCCACCGGATCGATCCTCTGGATCTCGGGCCGGGCCAGCCTCGAGATGGTGCAGAAGGCGTGGGCCGCCGGCGTTGCGGCCGTGGTGTCGGTCAGCGCTCCGAGCTCGTTGGCGGTTCGGACCGCGGAGCGGGCGGGGATGGTGCTGATCGGGTTCGCCCGGGACGGCCGGTTCACGGTGTACGCGGGCGCCGATCGGGTTCTGACGGATTCTGAGGTCGGGATTGCGACAAGGTGTGTGAGTGAGGACCCCTATATCTGACGGGAGGGTGGGGCGGGCGCTGCGGCGGATCGGCCTGCACCCCGAGTTGTGGGCCGGGCTCAGCCCCAACGGCATCAGCCAGCAGAAGCCGCGGCACTACCGCGACATGGCCCGCATAGCCGTCGACAACGCGCACCACCCGAGGTACGCGTGGGACGTCCTCACCAAGGGCGTGTGCGACGGGTGCGCCCTGGGCGTGGCCGGCCTGCACGACTGGACCATCGACGGTGTCCACCTGTGCACCACGCGCCTGGAGCTGCTCGAGTTCAACACCGCGGATCCCCTCGACCCGATCCTGCTCAGCGACGTCGACGCGCTCCGGTCGCGCTCCGGCAGGGAGCTGCGGGCCCTCGGGCGCCTGGCGCACCCCATGCGCCGCCGTCGTGGCGAGGCCGGCTTCCGGCGCATCACCTGGGACGAGGCCCTCGACGTGTCGGCCGGGGCGCTGGCCGCCACGACCCCGGAGCGCATGGCGGTCTTCCTCACCTCCCGCGGCCTCACCAACGAGACCTACTACGCGGCCGGCAAGGCCGCCCGCGCCCTCGGGACCGCCAACATCGACTCCGCGGCCCGGGTGTGCCACGCGCCGTCCACCCTCGGGCTCAAGGCCACGATCGGCGTCGCCGCCTCGACCTGCTCGCTGCGCGACGTCATCGAGAGCGACCTGGTCGTGCTGTGGGGCACCAACCCGGCCAACAACCAGCCGGTGTTCATGAAGTACCTCGACCAGGCCAAGCGCAACGGCACCCGGGTCGTGGTCGTCAACCCGTTCCTGGAACCGGGACTCGAGCGGTACTGGGTCCCGAGCTCGGCGGAGTCCGCGGTGTTCGGCACGCGCATCTGCGACCTGCACGTCCCGGTCAGGCCCGGTGGCGACATCGCGCTGGCCAACGCGGTGCTCAAGGCGCTCATCGCCCGACGGGCGGTCGACCACTCGTTCATCGATCACCACACCAGCGGCTGGGCCGAGACGGTGGCCGCCCTCGACGCCCAGGACCTCGACGAGCTGCTCAGGCAGGCCGGGGTCGGCGCGGACACCTTCGAGCGGTTCGTCGACCTCTACGCCGGAGCCGACGCGTCGGTCCTGATCTGGTCGATGGGGATCACCCAGCACACGTTCGGGGTCGAAGGGGTCCAGGGGATCGTCAACCTGGGCCTGGCCCGCGGCAACGTCGGGCGCAACGGCGCCGGCCTCATGCCGATCCGGGGTCATTCGGGAGTGCAGGGCGGCGCCGAGATGGGGGCCTACGCCACCGCGCTGCCCGGCGGAGTCGGCATCGACGCCGAGTCAGCTGCGGCGCTGTCGCAGCAGTGGGGCTTTCCGGTGCCGGACCACGACGGCCTCACCGCCCCCGAGATGGTCGAGGCGGCGGCCCGGGGCGAGCTCGACGTCGTGTGGATGTCGGGCACGAACTTCCTGGAGGTGCTGCCCGACCCGGTCGCAGTGGCCGCCGCGCTCGACCGCGTCCCGACCCGCATCCACCAGGACGTGATCGTCACCACCCAGATGCTCGTCGACGGCGACGACGTGATCCTGCTCCCCGTCGCCACCCGCTACGAGCAGGAGGGCGGCGGCACGTCGACGACCACCGAGCGTCGCGTCGCCTTCTCGCCCGAGATCCCCCGCCGCGTCGGCGAGGCCCGCAGCGAGTGGCGGCTGTTCGGCGCCATCGCGACCCGGGCCCGCCCCGAGCGGGCCCACGCGTTCTCCTGGCCGACCAACCGGGACCTGCGCGCCGAGATCGCCCGGGTGGTCCCGGCGTACGCCGGCGTCGAGTTCCTGGAACGGACCGGTGACGCGATCCAGTGGGGTGGACGGCACCTCTGTCCGGGAGGTCGGTTCCCGACACCGGACGGGCGCGGTCGCTTCACGCCGCTGGAGCCGCCGACCGTCGAGGTCCCCGACGGGCGGTTCCTGGTGTCGACCCGGCGGGGCAAGCAGTTCAACTCCATCGTGTGGGCCGACGTCGACCCTCTGACCGGGGCGGGACGCGACGCCGTGTACCTCGACCGCTCCGACGCCGTCGCGCTGGGCCTGTCCGACGGCGATCCCGTCGTGCTGCGCTCCGAGGTCGGCGAGATGGCCGCCCGGGTCAGCGTGACCCGCCTGCCGTCACGCACGGCCCAGGTCCACTGGCCCGAGGGCAACGTGCTGCTGCCCGCTGGGGCCGATCACCGGGAACCCGGCTCGAAGATCCCGGACTACCAGGCGATCGTGGAGATCGTCCCGGTGCGGGACGGCTCCCCGGCTCAGGCCACCACCCGAGCCACGCCTCCGTCGGGACGCAGGGCGACGTAGCCGCCGGTGTGGCGGGTGCCGCCGTCGACGTACACGCGGATCACGGTCCCGTCGAAGAACGGCGCCCCGTCCGCCGCGATCAGGTGGGTGACGCCGGTCGAGCCCTCGAGCGGTCCACCGACCTGCGCCTCGACCAGGCCTGTCGCCCGGGGAATGGCGGCAGCGATCGCGTTCCAGTCGACCGAGCCGAGGTCCCACACCCGCGCCGCGACGTCGTCGGAGCCGGTCAGCTTCACCGGTGAGGCCTCACCGACACGCCCGTCGCGCCAGTCCCGTCGGTCCACCGCGGCGGGCCGGTCGGGCAGCTGGTAGCTGAGGCTGGCGTAGGGGCCGCTGCCGACGGGGAAGTGCACCGTGAGCTCCACGGCCGTCGTGGTCCCGAGTTCGGTCCGGAACGCGTCGATCGCTGCGAGCAGCGCCTCCGGGGCGGGCACCGTGGCGACGGTGGTCGAGGTCGTGTCTCCCGGAAACGCGGTGTCGCCGGGGAACGCGGTGCTCCCGGGAAGCGCAGTGCCAGCCGGCCGATCGGATGGTTCGCCGGTCCCCGGCCCGACCGGACGCTCGGGGGCGGCGGTGCTCGACGTGCGGGCGTTTTCGGCCGCAGCGGAGAAGCGGTCCTCCTCGGAGTCGCCGCATGCGGCCGGAGTCCCGATCACGAGTGCGCCGAGGACGACGAGAGCCGTCGTTCGGAGGTGCCGCCTGATCCTCATCCCCGCAGTGTGCCCGAACCGCTGCTGTGTCCGATGCGACCGGGATCGAGTCGGTCCCTACACTCGCGCCCATGCCCGAGGCATCCACCCCGACCGTCGGCCTCGCCGTCGTCCACCTCTTCTTCCGCACGGCACCGCTCGCGGACCGCGCCGGGATCGTCGCCGCGCTCGACGCCGCCGCCGAACGGGGCGACCAGGCGGTGGTCGTCGCGCTGCTCGGCCACAAGGCGGACCTCGGCGTCATGGCGCTGTCGTCGGACCAGTGGAACCTCCGCCGACTCCAGACCGACCTGGTCGCCGCGGGCCTGGACCTGGTCGACAGCTACGTGTCGCTGACCGAGAGCTCGGAGTACGCCGAGGGGATCCCCGAGGAGATGAAGCAGGCCCGGCTGTACCCGCAGCTGCCGCCCGAGGGGAAGCCGGTGTTCTGCTTCTACCCGATGTCGAAGCGGCGTGAGGTCGGCGCCAACTGGTTCCAGCTCGACTTCGATCGACGCAAGGAGCTCATGTACGAGCACGGTGCCTCGGGTCGCAAGTTCCGCGGTCGGGTCCTGCAGGTCGTCACCGGTTCCACCGGCACCGACGACTTCGAGTGGGGTGTGACCCTGTTCTGCGTGAACCCCGACGACGTGAAGGACGTCGTGTACACGATGCGCTACGACGAGGCCTCGGCGGTGTACGGCGAGTTCGGGCCGTTCTACGTGGGCATGGTCGCGGACCCCGGGACCGTCCTCGGTGAGCTCGGGATCGACTGACGGTCCGGCCGCGGGTGCCGGACTCGCCGTCCCGGCCGAGCGTCGCGGGGCGCCGGAACGGGCGTGGAGTCGTCCGGTCTGGGCGTCCCGGACCGCGGACGAGATCGACGGAGACCTCACCGGACCGCCGTCGCGCCGCTGGGTCCGCTGGAGCGCCGTGGCCCTCGCCGTCGTGGTGCTGGTCGTGGCGGTTGCGGGCGCCGAGATCTACGGGCGGCGACAGCTCCGCGACGCGGTCGCCGAGCAGCTCCGGGCCAGCGGCATCACCGGGGCCATCGACGTCTCCGTCCCGGGAGGCCCGGTGCCAGTGGTCCTGCCCGCCCTTCTCGGACGCGGTCTGTCGGAGCTGGAGATCCGGATCCGCGACGGGCAGGTGGCCGGGCTGCCGGTGGCCCGGGCCGACTACGTCCTGACCGACCTGGAAGGCGACGTATCGCTGCGGACCGGTCAGGTCCACGTGCGTTCGATCGGCGGGGGTGACGTCCGCATCGAGGTCGCTCCGGGCGCGTTGGCCGACAGCGTCGGCACCGAGCTGGTCATCCGCGACGGCCGGCTCCGCGCCGGGCCCGACGAGCTGCTGGTCGACACCGAGGTCGTCGGCGATGCGCTCGTCCTGTCCGGGCCGGCCGAGTCGCTCTGGGGCGCGCCGATCGAGGTGCCGATCGCGGACGGCTACCTCCTGCCCTGCACCCCGGAGGTGAGCATCCGGCGTTCGGTGGTCGTGCTGTCCTGCCGGGGATCGAAGCTCCCGGGCGTCCTGCGCACCCCCCTGGGCATCGACAGCCGCGGCGGCAGCGACGTCGCCCCGGTCGGCTCGCTCGTGCCCCCCGCCTCGACCGTCGTCGCCGGTCCGGGAGCCGCGACCACCACCGAGGACCCGGCCGCGACCACGACCGCGCCGACCACGACCGCGCCGACCACGATCGCCCCGACTGAGACGGTCCCGGTGGCCACCGTCGCTCCGCCGGTCGAGCCCGTTCCCGCACCGGTCGCCCCACCAGCACCGGGCTGAACGCCGCGTCAGTCGTCCGCGACGGGCTGCCAGGTGGGGAACGAGAGGTGGGCCACACCCTGGTGGCGGACCACGCGACGCTGGGCCGACAGCCGACGCAGCATCGGCTCGGCCACCGCGGGCCCGCCGACGAGCGCCATGAACTGCGGGACCGGCAGCAGCACCGGACCATCGGCGTCGCCGTCCCGCAGCAGGGCGTCCATCTCGAGCACCGGACGCTCGGGCCGGGACGGGTCCGTCACGAAGCAGTTGTAGATCACCCGCTCGAACACCGCTGTCGCACGGATGCGCATCCACCGTTTGTACCCGAACCGGGACCTGCAGGCGGACCAGACTGGGGTCGGTGACCGATCGGACCGACGAGGAGCGCTTCGCCGAGCACGGGCGACAGCTGGCTGCGGCCATCGACGCGGTGATCGAGCCATGGGTGATGCGTTGCGTGACCGGGGCCTGCACCGCAGCCGGGATCCCCGTCGACGACCGGGTCCGGGACGCTGCGACTGACGCTGCCCGACGGTGCCGCCGGGAGGTCGCCGCGGAGATGGCCGCCCTGGTCGCTGCGGACGTCGATGCCCAGACCGTCACCCCGCTGCAGGTGCTGCGGACCTCGGTCCGCTTCCCCACCGAGGTCCTGGTCGACCTCGGCATCGAGCCCCCGCGACGCGACGACTTCGAGCGGAGAGCCTTCCCCGAGGACGTCTACGGACTCGGACCGGCCGGGTTCAACGACGTGGACCCGTCGCTGCGGGACCCGGGACTGGCGTGGGGTGCGGCCAAGGCCCACGTGCACCGGCGACGTCACCTCGAGAGGTGACGATGCCGACAGGCCGGCGGGGGCCCCGGAGCCCGAGACGGGACCGCTGTCAGTGGGAGCCGGGCTCGCGGCTCCAGCCGGCGTCGGTGATCGAACGCGGCTCGAAGAACAGGCACCCCTCCGGGCAGGCGAACGGCATCGGCTCCGCCGCGTCGACGCGGCAGCGCTGGACGATCTCCCCGGACGTCACGGTCCGACTCGAGTAGTGGCGGCAGTCGGTGCGAACGGCCATGGCACGATCCTACGGGCGACCCGACACGTAACCGAGCCTCCCGCCGCCGGAAACACTGCCGAAACAAGGGGTCCGTAGCTTCAAGGCCACCCCGGTGGAACGAGCGCCGGAACCTGAGCACCGTGTCGCCGACCGGACCGAGAAGGGAACCTACGCATGAAGCTGGTCACCGCCGTCGTCAAGCCGTTCAAGCTCGACGACGTCAAGCAGGCACTGAAGGGGATCGGCGTGGTCGGCATGACCGTGACCGAGGTCCGGGGCTTCGGCCGCCAGGGCGGCCACACCGAGACCTACCGGGGCACGGAGTACCAGGTCGACTTCCTGCCCAAGGTCAAGATCGAGGCCGTCGTCGACGACGCCGACGTGGCGGCGGTGACCGACGCCATCGTCGACGCCGCCAGGACCGACAAGATCGGTGACGGAAAGGTCTGGGTGACGAACGTGGACGAGTTGGTCCGGATCCGCACCGGCGAGACCGGCGCGGACGCCGTGTGAGCTGACCGGACCCAGGATCCGGGGGCGACCGTCCGACGCGCGGTACACGCCGAACCGTGCCGACGGCGGTCGCTCCCGACGTGTGCTCGGGCGGGTGGGACAGGCCGCCCGCTCGTCGCTGTCGGATCCGAGAGCCGCACCCACATGATCACGGCTGACTGAACATGGCCACCCCGCTGCACCGGAGCTCCCTGCTCGACGACCGCTCCTGCGGCGGGCGCGGGTTCTGCGATCGCTACACGCTGGTGGTCGAGGACTGGCTGCGCTCCCTGTGGGTCGACGCCGCGGCCGCCGCCGGTGGCGGCCAGGGCATGGCACTCGTCGCGGTCGGTGGCCAGGGTCGAGGTGAGCTCTGCCCCGGCTCCGACCTCGACCTGCTCCTCCTCACCGACAAGGGGGTCGATGCCGCCCGGGTCGCCGACGGCCTGTGGTACCCGATCTGGGACGAACGACTGAAGCTCGGACACGCCGTGCGCAGCATCCGGGACACCCTGGCGCTCGCAGCGGAGGACCTGGAGACCGCGACCGCTCTGCTGTCGGCCCGTCACGTGGCCGGTGACCCCGCGTTGACCGCCGAGCTGGCCGAGAAGGCCCGACTGGCGTGGCAGCGCAAGGGTCGCCGCTGGCTCGATGTCCTGTCCCGGGCGGTGCAGGCCCGCCACGCCGCGCACGGAGAGGTCGCCTTCGACCTGGAGCCCGACCTCAAGGAGGGGAGGGGAGGTCTGCGCGACGTCCACGCTCTGGCCTGGGCACGCGCCGCGGGAGCCGACGTCGACGAACGGCTGCTGGCCGAGCTGTTCGACCACCACGACGCCCTCCTCGCGGTTCGGGTGGAGCTGCATCGAGCCGGTGGTCGGGCCGGCGACGTGCTGACCCTCGACGACCAGGACGATGTGGCGGCACGCCTCGGCGACGTGGACGCGGATGCTCTGATGACCCGGGTGGCGGTCGCCGGTCGTGCGATCGCCTGGTCGAGCGACGAGAGCTGGCACGAGATCGGCACCCGGCTCGCCACGACCCGGTTCGGTCGCGCCAGTCGCGACCGGCCGCTCGACGGTGACCTGGTCCTGCGCGACGGGCGTGTCGCCCTGGCCGACGAGGGGTCCCCGGTGGCCGACCCCGTGGCCGTCCTGCGGGTCGCGGTCGCGGCGGCGAGGGTGCCGACGCGGATATCGCCCCGGACCCTCGAACTGCTGAGCGAAGCCCCCGAGCTGCCCCACCCGTGGCCGGAGCCGGCCCGTCTCCTGCTCGTCGAGCTTCTGGGGTCGGGCGCTGCGGCGATCCCGGTCATCGAGGTGCTCGACCGCTGGGGGCTCTGGGTGCGGCTCCTTCCCGAGTGGGAGCCGACGCGGTCGCGCATCCAACGCAACGCCCTGCACCGCTTCACCGTCGACCGCCACCTGCTGGAGACCGCGTCGGAGGCGTCACGGCTGGGGGCCCACACCCGGCAGGACCTCCTGTCGGTGGCGGCGCTGCTCCACGACCTGGGAAAGGGCTATCCCGGCGACCACAGCGAATCGGGCGAGACCCTGGCGACGGCGATCACGACCCGGATGGGCTTCGCCCCCGGCGATGTGGCGACCATCGCCCACGGTGCTCGTCACCACCTGCTGCTTCCCGACGTGGCGACCCGGCGCGACCTCGACGACCCGGCCACGGTGGCGATGGTCGCCGAGGTGGTCGGCACCGCCGAGCGGCTGGCGCTGTTGCGGGCGTTGTCCGAAGCCGACGGTCGGGCCACGGGTCCCTCCGCCTGGAGCGACTGGAAGGCGCAGCTGGTCGACCAGCTGACCCAGCGGGTCTCCGCCCGGCTCAGCGGTGACCCGATCGAAGACGTGGCCGTGGATCCGTTCCCGTCGGGAGAGCAGCGGGCGATGCTCGACGCCGGCGTGCTCGAGGTCCGTGCCGACGGCGACACCATCACCGTCGCCTGCCCTGACCGCCCGGGCACCTTCCACCGCGTCGCCGGCGTGCTCGCCCTGCACGGCCTCGATGTCCTCAGCGCCTCGATCCACTCCGAGAGGGGGATGGCCCTCGACGAGTTCCGCGTCGCGGTCGGCCCGAGCGGCACCGTTCCGTGGGACCGGGTGGGCGCGGACGTGGCCAGGGTGCTGGCCGGGCGGCTGGCGATCCAGGCTCGACTCGACGAGCGCATCCGCAGCCAGCGCGGTCGCCGTCGGCCGGGCATCCACCAGCTCGGCCACGCCGTCCGCTTCGACGACGGGGCCTCGGCCGACGCGACGGTCGTCGAGGTGGTCGGTGCCGACTCGCTGGGACTCCTGTACCGGTTGACCCGGGCGTTGACCGACCTCGACGTCGACATCCGGACCGCCAAGATCCACACCCTGGGCGCGGACGTGGTCGACACGTTCTACGTGACCTCCGCCGACGGCGGCCCGATCACCGACGAGGAGCATCGCCACGAGATCGAGCGGGCGCTGCTGCACGCCCTCGAACCGGTCGCCTGAGCCCGGACGGGCCGCGGTCGTCCCGACGGACTCACTGGTCGCGCAGGAAGCGCTCGACCTCCTCGAGCAGCCGGTCGGCGTTCGGGACCGAGTCGTCGTCGACTCCGAGCTTCTCGGCGTCGTGGCGCCGTTCGAGCAGGCGCACGTACTCGAGCGTCGCCTCGTCCTCGGACACGAGCTGGCCGAGCTGGCGCTCGTAGCTGAGCCCGGCGGCCTCGAGCACGCCGGTGTCGACGGTCGTGGCGAGCATCGACGCCGTACGGGTCACCAGGCCGAGGGCCGCCCGGGGCGACGGGACCGACGGGGCGTAGGCCGGTACCGCGGCCCACAACGACGCCGTGGGCACCCCGTGGGCGGCCGCTTCGCTGTGCAGCGCTCCCACGATCCCGGTCGGCCCCTCGTAGTCCGACGCGGTGAGGCCCAACCGTGACCCGAGGGTCGGGTCCTCCGCGGTGCCGAACACCGGCGTGGGACGGGTGTGGGGAACGTCGGCGAGCAGCGCGCCCACGGTCAGGATCCAGCGGCAGTCCAGATCGCGAGCCGCCCCGAGCACGGTCTCGCAGAACGTCCGCCACCGCAGCTGAGGCTCGACCCCGCGCAGCAGGACCACGCCGTCGGTCCCCGCCGGTTCCGCCCAGCCGAGCTCGTTGGCCGGCCACTCGAGGACCCGGCGGCCGTGGGGGTCCCGTCGGACCTGCGGTCGGGTCACGGTGAAGTCGTAGAAGTCCTCGGGGTCGATCGCCGCGACCGTGGTGGCGCCCCAGTGCTCCCAGAGGTGCTCGACGGCGCTGGTCGCCGCGTCGCCGGCGTCGTTCCAGCCCTCGAAGGCCGCGATCAGCACGGGGCCGGTGCGGTCGATCGATCGCCGTCGAGCGCCGTCCGGCGGCCCGTCGACCCACTCCAGGTTCCCCATCGGTTCACCATATCGGCGAGCCCCGACCGCTCCACCGGGGTCGAGCGGGTCCGGCGGATCGCTCCCGGTCCCGGCGGGGTAGCGTCCACGCTCATGCGGATCGAGACCTGCAGCACCGTCGACGCCGACCTGGTGGCGGCGATGGCCCGCCTGATCCCCCAGCTGTCGCGGTCGGCCCCTCCGCCGGACAGCGCGGCCCTCGCCGCGATCGTCGACTCCGACGCGTGCCACCTGTTGGTGGCCCGCGACGACGACGGGTCGATCCTGGGGTCGATGACGCTGGTGGTGTTCCCCATCCCGACCGGGACCCGCGCCTGGATCGAAGACGTCGTGGTCGACGACGCCGCCCGGGGCCGCGGCGTGGGCGAGGCGCTCAACCGTCACGCCATCGCGCTGGCCGGGTCGCTCGGGGCGACGACGATCGACCTGACGTCGCGGCCCAGTCGCGAGGCGGCCAACCGCCTCTACCGACGGATCGGCTTCGAACCCCGCGAGACCAACGTCTACCGGTACCAGGGGGACTGATCGACCCGGGTCCGCCCACACGCGACCGTCCCGTCAGCCACGTCAGCCGCGAGCGACCCCCCGACACCGGAGGCAACGAGGTGAACCCGCAGCCCGGAATCCCCCTCGACCTCGGCCGTGACGCCTCGGGCTGGGTCGACGTGTGCGCCCTCGAGGACATCGCGGACCGGCGCGGCAAGGCCGTGGTGGTGCGCGGCACCGACGTGGCCCTCATGCGCGACGGCGACCGGATCCACGCCGTCGGCGGGACCTGTCCGCACCGCGGCGGCCAGATCGCTGACGGTCGGGTGGTCGACGGCGAGGTCATCTGTCCGCTGCACCTGTGGGACTTCGACCTGCGCACCGGCATCTCGGCGTTCAACCCGAAGGACCGACTGCCCCACTTCGACGCCCGGGTCCGCGACGGTCGCGTCGAGATCGATGCCGACAGCGTGCCGGCAGGTCCCGGACGTCCTGACGTGTACCTGGGGCCGTGGGTCCGCCGCGGGGCGACCGACCGGGGCATGGACCTCGTCCACCACCTCGCCGAGGGCGGCAGTCCCTACGTCGAGTCGATGGGCTCGACCCGGCTCCAGCCGGACTCCGCACCGATGGGTCCGCACCCTTCGCTCGACGACCTGGTGTTCCTGCCCGCGCAGCTCGCCCGGTTGCCGCTTCTCGACGACGAGCCCGTGTCCACCTCGGTCCGCCTCGGCACGGGGGCAGCACGGCCGCTCGACCTGGCCGTCCCGCTGGTCGTGTCGCACATGAGCTTCGGTGCGCTGTCGGCCGAGGCCAAGGTCGCCCTGGCAACCGGGGCAGCGGCCGCCGGGACCGCGATCGGCTCGGGCGAAGGCGGCATGCTCCCCGAGGAGCGCGCCGCAGCGGGGCTGTACGTGCTCGAGATGGCGTCGGGATACTTCGGCTGGACCGAGGATGCCGTCGCCGCGGCCGACGCGGTCGAGATCAAGATCGGCCAGGGGGCCAAGCCCGGCCTCGGCGGCGTCCTGCCCGCGGCCAAGGTCACCGAGCGGATCGCCGAGGTCCGGGGCATCGAGACGGGCGTCGACAGCCATTCGCCGTCGCGGTTCCCCGACATCGGCTCACCCGCCGCGCTCGTCGAGCGCCTCGAGCGGATCCGTTCGATCAACCCCGGCATCCCGATCGGGATCAAGGTCGCGGCCGGGCGCATCGACGACGACGTCGCCGTCGCCGTCGACGTCGGAGCCGACTACGTGGTCGTGGACGGATTCGGCGGCGGGACCGGAGCCGCTCCGGTGCACGTGCGTGACCACGTCGGCATCCCGAGCTGGGTGGCGCTGCACCGCGCCCGGGCCTGGCTCGACGACCACGATCACGCCGACGTCCAGCTGGTGGTGACCGGGGGCTACCGGACGCCCGACGAGATGGCCAAGGCGATGGCCCTGGGGGCCGACGCCGTCGCGCTGGCCACCGCGTCGATGATGGCGATCGGCTGTCAGCAGTACCGGGCGTGTCACCGAGGCACCTGCCCGGTCGGCATCGCCACGCAGAACCCGGTGCTGCGCAGCCGACTGGATCCGGCGGTCTCGGCCGAGCGCCTCACCCGGTTCCTCCTCGCTGCGACCGAGATGATGACCGACTACGCCCGCATCACCGGTCGGAGCTCCCTGGGCGAGCTCGCCCGAGAGGACCTGGCCGCGCTGCGCCCCGACGTGGCGGCCCTGCTCGACATCGACGTCCGGGCCTGAGCGGTCCGCTGGCCCCGGATCGGGCCGGACTCGGGGCGCTGAGCGCGGTTCGGAGGGTGTGACGCGCGCCGATGTCGCCGCGGGTCACCGCGCCCTAGTGTTCCCCCATGGCTGCACCCGCCGACTCTGCCCGCCCCTCCCTGTCGGTCACGATCTGGTCCGTCTGGTCGTGGTTCGCCTTCGGGCTGAGCGTCATATTGTTCATCCCGATCATCCTCACCGTGTACGTGGTGACGTTCCCGTTCGACCGGACCCACTACTGGGCGGGCTACATGTTCCGGAAGATGCCGGTGCTGCACCAGAAGCTCACCCCGATGTGGAACTTCCACGTGCGCGGCGAGCTGCCGGCCAACCCCCGCAACCCCTACGTGGTGGTCGCCAACCACGAGTCCTTCGTCGACATCCTGCTGATCAGCCACCTGCCGTTCGAGATGAAGTGGCTGTCCAAGCAGGAGATGTTCAAGATCCCGATCGCCGGCTGGCTGATGTACGTCGCCGGTGACATCAAGTTGGATCGCGGGGACCGGGACTCGGCCAAGAAGGCCATGGACCGCTGCGTCTGGTACCTGAAGCACCACGTGTCGGTGATGGTCTTCCCCGAAGGCACCCGGGCCGTCGACGGCGAGCTCGGCAAGTTCAAGGACGGTGCGTTCCGCTTGGCGATCGAGGCCCAGGTGCCGATCCTCCCGCTGGCGGTGCACGGCACCAAGGAGGCGCTGCGCAAGCACGACTGGCGCTTCGGTCGGGCCAACGCCGCGGTGCAGGTCATGGAGCCGGTCAGCACCGAGGGGTTGACCCTCGAGGACGTCGATTCGCTCAAGGAGCGGGTGAGGGACCTGATCTCAGATCAGCTCGACGTGATGGAGCAGGACCCCACCCTGTCGAACTGACCGCTCGGCGGCCCGTCGATGTCGTAGCTGGCGGTCGCTGTGGTGGCGTGTGGGCTACAAGTTCGGTTGGCGCCGTCGATGTTGTAGCTGGCGGTCGCTGTGGTGGCGTGTGGGCTACAAGTTCGGTTGGCGGCGTCGATGTTGTAGCTGGCGGTCGCTGTGGTGGCGTGTGGGCTACAAGTTCGGCGGGCGGCGTCGATGTTGTAGCTGGCGGTCGCTGTGGTGGCGTGTGGGCTACAAGTTCGGCGGGGGCGGGTCGGTCACGCCGGGTCGATGCGGTGCACCCCGTCGGACATGCTGATCACGTACACCTCGCCCTCGGGGCCGCGGGCGAACGACACGACCGAGCCGATCTCCAACCCCAGGTCGGCGGTGTCGATCGAGTCGCCGGTCGACGGCCGCACCGCCCGCACTCCACCGGCGCAGAAGTCGCTGTAGAGGAACGCCCCGTCCAACCCGGCCAGGCGCGGGTCGCGCACCACGACCCCGCCGGTCACCGAACAGCCGCCCTCGTCGTGGGAGTAGGTCAGGATCGGGGTGACGAACGGCCCCTCGCTCGCCGGGCCGGGCGCGGGATCGGGGCTCTCGAACCGCTCGGTGCCCTCGAAGAGGTCCCAACCCAGGTTGGCGCCGTAGCCCGCGGGTCGGTCGCCGTCGGCGACGAGCCTGTCGATCTCCTCGATGCGGTTCTGGCCGACGTCGCCGATCCACAGGTCTCCGTTGGCCGGGTCGAAGTCGATGCGCCACGGGTTGCGCAGCCCGGTCGCCCAGATCAGCGGTTGGGCGTCGGAGTCGGCGGACCCGCCGACGAACGGGTTGTCGGCGGGGATGCCGTCGGAAGCCGACGGATCGATGCGCAGGATCTTGCCCAGACGCGTGTTGCGGGCCTGGCCGTGGCCCTCGGGGTCGTCCGCCGAACCTCCGTCGCCGAAGCCGGCGTACAGCATCCTGTCGGGACCGAACCGGAGCGACCCGCCGTTGTGGTTGGGGAACGGCTGCTCGACCGCGACGAGCTGGCGACGGGTGTCGGGGTCGGCTCGGAGGGAGCCGTCCTCACCGCTCAACTCATACTCGTCGATCCGGGAGTCACCGTGGGACGCCTCGGTGTAGGAGACGTAGAGGTGCTCGCCGTCCGGCGACACCGCGATGCCCAGCAGCCCGCGCTCCATGTCGGTGCTGCCGACCGCGGCGGTCAGGTCGATCACCGGCTCGTCGGTGAGGCGGTAGCCGTCGCCGTCGCGCACCGCCTCGCGGATCACACCACCACGTTCGGCGACCAGCAGCGATGTGCTGTCGGGGCGGTACGCCAGGTCGATCGGGTCGTTCGCGTCGAGGTCCAGCGACACCAACCGAACCCGTGTCGCGTCCAGCGGTGCCTGGGCCGTGACGTCGCCGTCGGCGGTGGTGCTGCTGGTCGAGCCGTCCCGGGCCTCCGTCGTCGAGGTCGACCCGGAGGTGTCGTCGCCCGAGCATCCGACGGCCAAGGCCAGCATGGCGGTGAGGACCGCGAGGGCCCGGCGCGACGTCGTGCGGATCGGGGTTGAGCTCACCTGTCGCCCTCCTGGTGGGAACGCATCGGTCGGATGAGCCCTTCCTGGACCACCGACGCGACCAGGCGGCCGTCGCGGCTGTACACCAGGCCACGGCCCAGGCCGCGGCCGCCGCTGGCGCTGGGTGTGTCCTGGGCGTAGAGCAGCCACTCGTCGGAGCGGAACGGCCGGTGGAACCACATCGCATGGTCGAGCGAGGCCATGAACACCTCGCCGACGGTGAAGCGCGACCCGTGCGGCTGCAGCGACGTGTCGAGAAGCGTCATGTCCGACGCGTAGGTCAGCACGCAGATGTGCAGCACCGGGTCGTCGGGGAGCACGCCGTTGGCACGCATCCACACGTTCTGGAACGGGGCCAGGTCCTCGCGGCGCTCCCACGGCCCGGTCTCGCAGTAGCGGGTGTCGATGGGGCGGGGCCGGTCGTAGTAGTCGGCGAAAGCGTCCTTCCACGGCGCCATCCGCTCCTTGAAGTCGGGCAGGTCCTCGGGCTCGGGCAGGCCCGAGGGCATCTCGAACTGGTGGTCGAAGCCGTCCTCGGGCTTCTGGAAGCTGGCCGACAAGGTGAAGATCGAACGCCCGTGCTGCACCGCCCGCACCCGCCGGGTCGAGAACGAGTGGCCGTCGCGGGAGCGGTCGACCTCGTAGATGATCGGTATGGCCGGATCGCCCGGGCGCAGGAACTGGGCGTGCAGGGAGTGCACCACGTGGTCGGCCTCGACGGTGCGGGCGCCGGCCACCAGGGCCTGACCGGCGACCTGGCCGCCGAAGACCCGCTGGTCGCCCCGGTCGGGGCTGACGGCACCCCGGAAGATGTTCACCTCGATCGGCTCGAGGTCGAGCAGGGCGATGAGGGCGTCCACGGCCGCTTGGTCCATCGCCCCAGTCTGGCCCGTCCCGCCGGCCGGGCTGTCCGGGCGGATGAGGCTGTCGGTCGGGAGGCTCCGGTAGGTTGGTCAGCCGTGAAGATCAGCCCGGCTGCGGCCATGGACCACGCCCGCTCCGAGCAGGGGCGCAAGCAGATCCGCTACGCCGCCGTGTCGGTGGTGTTCGTCCCCATCGGCCAGATCCTGATCCAGGTGCTCGGGGCGTTGGTCTTCGACCGGGACTACACCAAGGCGTCGATCGTCGCGGCGGCCATCCTGACCGTCCCCAACTTCTTCGCCAACAAGATGTGGGTCTGGAAGGACACCTCCCGCGACAAGCTCCGGACCCAGGTGCTGGTGTTCTGGGTGGCTGCGATGCTCGGTGTGGCCGCCGCGACCGGGCTGACCTACCTGGTCGAGCAGCAGTTCCACAACGAGGGTGCCGTCGAGGCCCTCGCGGTGTTCTGCGCCCAGCTCGTCGGCTTCGGCATCGTGTGGGTCGGCCGCTATCTGATCCTGGATCGCTGGCTGTTCAAGGTCACCCACCACGGTGCGGAGCCCGGCGACGACGAGCTCGACATGCTCCACGGCGACCTGCCGATCTGATCCGGCCCACCCGAACCGTGGACACCGCCCCCGAGATGGACCCGAGCACCCGGGCCGCGGCCGAGGCCGCCCGCGGCTTCATGCCCCCCGACGAGGGCCTGGCCCTGTTCCGGGCCGGAGTCGAGGCCGCCGCGGCGGTTCCCGGAGCGCCCCTGCTCGAGGTCGGTTCGTACTGCGGCAAGTCGTCGGTCTACCTGGGGGCAGCCGCCCGAACGGCCGACACCGTGTTGGTGGCGGTCGACCACCACCGGGGGTCCGAGGAGAACCAGCCGGGCTGGGAGTGGCACGAGCCCGACCTGGTCGACCCCGCAGTCGGCCGCATGGACACGCTGCCGCTGTTCCGGCGCACGGTGTTCGACGCCGGGCTGGAGCCGTGGGTGGTGGCGGTGGTCGGCGACTCGCCCACCGTGGCCCGGGTCTGGTCCACGCCGTGCGCGCTGGTGTTCATCGACGGCGGTCACGGCGAGGAGCCCGCGGACCAGGACTACCGGCTGTGGACCCCCAAGGTGGCGCCGGGCGGCCTGCTGGCCATCCACGACGTGTTCCCCGATCCGGCCGACGGCGGCCGGCCCCCGTACGAGCGGATCTACCTGCCGGCGTTGGCGTCGGGGACTTTCGAGGAGGTCTCCGCGACCGGGTCGCTGCGGGTGCTGCGCCGCACGCCCTGACCGCGGGCCCGGGCGACGTCGACGGGGTCAAGGCCGGCGGCCCGACGTTCGTTGCGGGCCACCCGCGACCGCCACCACACGAAGGCGATCAGTCCGACGACCGCCGCGCAGATCAGGTAGAAGAGCGACACCTGCAGCCAGCCGCCGGGGTCGGTGGGGGACTCGGGCGGGATGCCGCAGTCGGGTCGACGGACGATGTGGCCGGGGGAGCACTCCGACACGGGCCCCACGTCGGCGACGACGGTGGTGACCGTGGTCGGCGAGCCCGACGACCCCGATCCCTCCTGGGCGCCGACCGAGGCGGGGGCGATCAGCAACGTGGCCGCGGCGATGAGTGCGGCCGCAGCCAACGCGACGGCGGGCCGGAGGCGGAGGGCCGGGAGGTGGTCAGGACGGTTCGACGACATCGCTACGAGTCTGGTCCTCGATGAGCTCGGGAAGCTCGTCGGGTCGGGTGAACAGGCGGCTGGCCGGCGACGCCCCGACCAGCGCGTCAGCGGCCAGGATGATCGCGGACGAGGTGTAGGTCGACTGCTCGCCGCCGGGGAAGTGGACCTGGTCGGGCAGCACGATGCCGGTCCAGTAGCGGTCCTCCTCGGTGCGCAGACGCTGTGCCCAGGTGAACAGCTCCGTGGCCCGGTCGGTCTCTCCGACCGCCAGATGCGCCATGGCGCACTCGCAGGTCTCCGCCGCGGTGATCCACGGTCGGTCCGAGACGCAGCGGACGCCCCAGTCCTCGGTGATGAAGGCGTCGTAGCGGTGGGCGAGGCGCTCGCGGCCGGACTCGCCGGTGATGGCACCGCAGAGCACCGGGTAGTACCAGTCCATGGCCCACCGATGCTTGGGGGCGAACGCGTCGGGCTCGTCGCGGATGACCCGTGACAGGCGCGCTGCGGACAGCTCCCAGTCGGGCTTGTCGTGGCCGAGGACCTCGGCGATGGCGATGGCGCAGCGGAGGCTGTGGCAGATCGACGACGACCCGGTGAGCAGGGCGAAGCTCCACGGGGTGCCGTCCGCGTGGCGGGCCCAGAGGATCTCGCCGCGCCGGGTCTGCAGGTCGAGGACGAACTCGACGGCCGCCGACACCATCGGCCACAGTTCCTCGAGCACGCCGCGGTCCTCGAACAGCAGCCAGTGGAACCAGACGCCGGTGGCGACGTAGGCGCAGCAGTTGGCGTCGAGCTTGTCCTGCTCGACCCGATCCGCCAGGTAGTACTGGTGCCAGGAGCCGTCGGGCCGTTGCATGGACTGCAGCCACCGGAACCCGAGCTCGGCTTCGGTCCGTCGGCCGCCGAGCATGAGCGCCATCAGGGCTTCGGTGTGGTTCCACGTGTCGGCGTGGCCGCCGGGGAACCACGGGACCATGCCCGACTCGAGCTGCCACTCGGCCACCGCGTCGACCGTGGCGGTCAGCTGCGCGGCGGTGACGATGCCGGAGACGTCGGCCAGGAACACCTCAGACCGTGACACCGGCGGCTTCCTCGATGGCGTCGGGCACCACGGATGGATCCGTGGGGACGGTGTCGTCGGCGGTGCGGGTCGCCGCCGCGGTGGCGTCGGCTGCGGCACCGCCGATCGTGCGGCGGGAGTAGACCACGACGCTCTTGCCGAGCACCGGGTTGAGGATCCGCTCGGTGGTGCGGGTCAACGCCGGCGCCGACGCGATGTCCCAGACCAGGAGCTTGTGGTACGCCTGCACCAGCGGGTGGGTGTCGTTGGTGGGGCCGACCAGGCATTTGAGCCACCAGTACGGCGAGTGCAGGGCGTGGGCCCGGTGCGAGGACTCGGGCAGGAACCCGGCGTCGATCAGCCGGTCCTTCAGCATCGCCTCGGTGTAGATGCGGACGTGACCGCCGGCGGCCAGAGGGGCGTGGTACTCGGCGCTGAGCTGCCAGCAGAGCTTCTCGGGCATCCACGACGGGACGGTGGCGGCGAGCACACCGCCGGGGCGAAGCACCCGGTGCAGCTCGGCCATGGCGCCGCGGTCGTCGGGGATGTGCTCGAAGACCTCGGAGCAGATGATGCGGTCGAAGGTGTGGTCAGGGAACGGCAGGCGCAGGGCGTCGCCGTTGATGCAGGCGCCGAGGGACCCGAGCGGGGCCTCGCCGGAGTCCTGCATGGCCCAGAACAGATCCCGCACCGGCGGCAGCTCGTCGAAGCCGTAGTCGAGCGACACGACCTGCGCGCCGCGGCGGAAGCACTCGAAGGAGTGCCGGCCGGCGCCTGCGCCCATGTCGAGCACCAGGTCGCCGCGCTGCAGGCCGAGGAGGTCGAAGTCGACGGTCAGCACGGGCTCAGCCTCCGATCCGGGTGGTGGTCGCGGCGCCGGCGGTGCGGGCGGACTCCTCGAGCAGGGCCCGGTAGTGCACGACGGTCTTCTCGGCGGTCTGGCGCCAGGTCCAGCGGTGGATCACCCGGTCGCGGCCGCGCAGCCCGATGGCGGCGGCCTCGTCGGGGTCGGTGAGCGCCCGGCGGATGCCGGCGGCCAGGGCATCGGCGTCGCCGGGCGCGACCGCGATGCAGGTGTCGCCGTCGGGGCCGGAGACCTCGGGGATGGCGCCGCCGGTGGTGGCCACCAGCGGACAGCCGGTGCTCATCGCCTCGATCGCCGGCAGCGAGAAGCCCTCGTAGAGCGACGGGACCACCGCGCAGGCAGAGGAGTTGTAGAGCTCGACGATCGTCTCGTCGGGGACGCCGGAGACGAACTCGACCGCACCGTCGAGGCCGAGGGTCTCGATCGTGCGTTGCGCGGCCGAGCCCTCCTTGAGGCGTCCGACCATGATCAGCTTCAGGTCGGGGAACTCGGTGCGCAGCTTGGCCAGCGCCTCGAGCAGGTAGCGCTGCCCCTTCATGGCCACGTCGGAGCTGGCGGTCGAGATGATCTGGTTCGGGTTCCGCTCGACTCCCGGCATGGGGGCGAACAGCTCGGGGTCGACGCCGACGGGCACGATGTGCAGCCGCTCGGGCGACACCAGGTGGTCCCGGCAGATGTCCTCGTAGGAGTTGCGCGACACGGTGATCACCCGGCGCAGGCGCTTGGCCACCCTGGTCTGCATCTTGGTGAACGCGTACCAGCGGGCCTTGGACCAGCGCTGACGGGGCGACTCGGCGTGCTCCATCTCCAAGCGGCGGTCGACGGTGATCGGGTGGTGGACGGTGCCGAGGACCGGCAGGCCCATCCGCTCCATGAGCAGCAGCCCGTAGCCGAGGCACTGGTTGTCCTGCACCAGGTCGAAGTCGCCCTGGCGCTGACGCAGGTGGTCCCACGCCCGCAGCGAGAACGCGAGCGGCTCGGGGAACGTCCCGGACGAGAAGGCGGTCACCTCGGCCCAGTCCCAGCGGTCCTTCAGCTCCCAGATGCCGGGCATCCGCATGGGGAAGTGGTCGTTGTAGATGTCGAGGCTGGGCAGCTCGACCAGCGGTACCCGCTCGTCGACGATAGGGAAGGGCTGACCGGAGAGGACCTCGGCGTGGTGGCCCATGTCGACCAGCGCCTTGGTCAGGTGCCGGGTGTAGACGCCCTGGCCGCCGACGTGCGGCTTGCCCCGGTAGGTGAGGAACGCGATGCGCAGCGGGTCGTCGGGTCCGGGAACCGTCCGCGGGCGTGACGGGGCGCGGGACGGAGCGGATCGCATGACGGAGTAGCTTCGCCGGGCATTGACCCACCGGTCAAGCCGCCCTTCACGCAGGGTGGTGGAAGGGAACGCGGTGCGTGGTCTTGTCCAGAGGGTGCGTTCGGCGTCGGTGACCGTGACCCACCCGGACGGCGAACAGGAGCTGGTCGGGGCGATCGGAGAGGGTCTGTGCGTCCTTCTCGGCGTCACCCACGACGACGACGATCGGGCCGCGACGGCGATGGCGGCCAAGTTGTGGAACCTGCGCGTGTTCGACGACACCGACGGCGTGATGAACCTGTCGGCTGCCGAGCTCGGTCGGCCGGTCCTGGTCGTCAGCCAGTTCACCCTCTACGGCGACACCCGCAAGGGTCGTCGGCCGAGCTACGTGGCCGCGGCGCGACCCGAGGCCGCCGAGCCTCTGGTGCAGCGGGTGGTGGCCGAGCTGCGGTCGCTGGGGGCGACGGTGGCGACCGGCCGGTTCCGCGCCGACATGGCCGTCGAGCTGGTCAACGACGGCCCGGTCACCCTCCTGGTCGAGACCTGAGCCCCACCGACCGTTCTGTAGTGCGAGATCCAGGCGAACGCCTGGATCTCGCACTACGAAACGGGGGGAGGGAGGGGGCGAAGGCCCACAGGAGGGCGCCGAGGGCCAGCAGCAGCGCCGGGAGGTCGCCCAGGGCCTGGGCGGGAACGGTGGCGTCGTGGCGCTCGATCGTCCGGGTGATGACCTCCTGCTCGCTCACCTCGGTCCGTTGGTGCACTCCGCCGTCGGGATCGACGAACGCACTGAACCCGGTCGGGGCGACCTGCACCACCCACCGCCCCGACTCGACAGCGCGCAGCTGCGACATCGCGACCTGCTGGGTCTGGACCTGGGTCAACCAGTAGCTCGATCCGTTGGTCGGGTTGAGCACCACCTGGCCGCCGGCCCGGACGCCCTCGCGGACCCGTCGCCCGAAGAAGATCTCCCAGCTGATCGCGACCGCCATCTTCCCGTGGCCGGTGCGCACCACCGCGGTGCCGGTGCCGGGGATCTGGTCCCGGGCGGGGAGCGTCCCGGCCGCGACCGGCTCGAAGAGCCACCGCATCGGGACGTACTCGCCGAACGGGACCCGCCGCTCCTTGTCGTAGCGGTCGGTGACAGAACCGTCCGGGTGCACGACGACCACGTAGTTGACGAAGTGCTCCCGTCCGACGCTCTCGACCACGCCGGCGACGATGGGGGCGTCGAGTCGAGCCGCCTGCTCCACCATCAGCCGCAGCTCGGGGCTGTCGAGGAACGGCTGACCCAGGTTGATCACGTTCTCGGGCCACACGACCACGTCGACCGGTCCGGTGATGGTGCGGGTCGCCTCGAGGTGGCGCTGGAACACGATCGGGGCCTGGTCGCTCGAGTAGCGCGTGCCCTGCGGCCCGCCGCCCTGCACCGCGGCGACGCGCACCCGGGCGACGGGAGACCCGACCGGCCACACGGCGCCGAGGACCGTGACGGCCACCACCGTGGCGGCCACGATCGCCGCGACCCGGAACCGGCGCTCGCCGACCAGCACCAACGCCACGCCGAGCCCGGTCACCCCGAGCCCGACCAGCAGCACCCCTCCCAGCCGGGCGATCGGCAGCAGGGGGCCGTCGGTCTGGGTGGTGGCGAGCAGCGACAGGGGGATCCCGCCGAAGGGCGCCTGCTGGTGGAACCACTCGAAGACGACGAGCAGGGCGGGCAGCGCCACCAGACGACGGCGATCCGACGGGCACAGCGCCGCGACCACCGCCACCATCCCACCCCATGCGACGAGGACGCCGACGACGTAGCCGGGAAGGGTCAGCCCGGCCATCCACAGCGTGGACGGGCCGAACCACATGACGCCGACCAACCAGCCCAGACCGGCTCGGGCCCGTCGGGTCCGACCGCCGAGCGCCACGACGAACAGCGCGACGCCGATCGGGGCGAGGGGCCACCACCCCCACGGCGGCAACGCCAGGCACAGGCACACCCCGGCGACGGTCGTCAGAAGCGCGGCCAAGCCCAGCGGGAGGGGTCGGGTCGGGTCGGGACGGGTCGGGTCGTCCTCGGCGGCGGCCGGGCGCGCGGTCACGCGGGCCGGGTGCTGGTCGCTGTCGACGGGGCCGTCCACGGTCGAGCATCCTTCCACGCTCCGTCGACGCCGCCGGTGCGGGGCAGACTGAGGAGATGCGACGACGACCGTCCGAACGAGCCTCCCACGTCCGCGGAGCGAGCCCGGCCCGGCGCCACCGGTGGAACGTGTCGGCCTCGGTCGGGGCGCTGGTCGTGGCGGCCGCAACGGTCGTCGGCTGCAGCGGCTCCGACGAGTCGACGACGCAGACCAGCCAGCTGATCGGCGCCGCGGCCCAGGGCCAGACGGCCGTGCGTGACCTGGGATGCACGACCTGCCACAACGCCGAGGGTCGTGACGGTGCGGGTCCGACGTTCAAGGGCCTGGCCGGCTCGCAGGTCCAACTCGCTGACGGCACGACGGTGACCGCGGACGACGACTACCTGCGGGTGGCGATCACCGACCCCGACCGCCAGGTGGTCGACGGCTACTCGGCGATCATGCCGACGCGGAAGCTCACCGACGAGCAGGTCGAGCAGATCATCGCCTACCTCGACGCCATCGGGTCGACATCCGCTTCCTGACCGGTCACCGGTCCCGGCCTGGGGGAACCGGTTGCTCGGTCGTCCGCTCTCTCGCTCGTCCGCTCTCTCGCTCGTCCGCTCTCTCGCTCGTCCGCTCTCGTGGTCAGCCGAGCAGCTCCCGCGCTGCGCTGCGGCCCTGAGCGATGCAGGCGGGCAGGCCGAGGCCGCTGAGGTCCGCTCCCACCACCCGCACCGCGGGGGCGTCGTCGCCCAGCGCGGAGCCGATCCGACCGACCAGTTCGAGGTGGCCGACCTGGTACTGGGCGAAGCCCGGTGACCAGCGGCTGACCCGCGTGGCCACCGGCGCGACCCCGACCCCGAGCACCGTGGCGAGGTCCGCACGCACCGCCGCCACCAACTCGTCGTCGTCGAGGTCGGCCGGTCGGTCGTCGTGGCGGTGTCCGACCGCCACGCGCAGCACCGCGTGCGCCCCATCGCTCCAGTGCGGCCACTTCCTCGAACCGAACGAGACCGCGGTGGCGAGCAACCCGGCGTCGCGGGGGACGAGCACGCCGGACAGTCCCTCGGGCACTGTGACCCGGGAGGCGTCGAGGGCCACGGTCACGAACGCGACCGGCACGTGGACGATGCGGCGCAGCTGCGCCGCGGCGGCGGGGCTGAGATCGCCGACCAGCTCGGCGGCCGTCGGGGCGGGTGCCGCGACCACGACCGAGTCGGCGACCAGCGCGGGTCGGTCCGCGACCGCGACGGCGATCCGACCGTCGGTCGTCGCTCCCAGTCCGGTCACCGCCGTGGAGGTGTGGATGCCCGCGCCCCGCTCCCGCAGCCGGTCGGCCAGCGTGTCGACGAGGGCGGCCGTCCCGCCGGCCAGCGCCCGGAACACCGGCCCCGACGGCGGCGCGGCGGCGAGCCGGTGTCGCAACGCCAGGGTCAGGCTGGCGCCGTCGGCCGCGGCGGCGGCCAGCTGCGGGGTGACCGCTCGCAGCGAGAGCTCGTCGACGTCGCCGGCGTTGATGCCGCCGACGAGCGGACCGACCAGGTGCTCGACGACCTCGCGGCCGAAGCGGCCGCCGATGAACGCGCCGATGGCGACGTCGTCGGGCGGGGCCGGATCGGTCGAGTCCACCTCGCCGGCGACAGCGCGGACCGCGTCGTCGGACACGATGCCGGTCCGGGCGAGCTCCTCGGCGTCGAGAGGCACGCCGAGGACGTGGCGGGTCGGGTACGGACGCACCGCGCCCCGCGCCCACACCGCGGCGCGCCCGATCGCCGGCTCGATGAGCTGGTCCTCGAGTCCGAGCTCGACGCACAGCTCGACGGCGTCGGGAACCCGGGCCAGGAAGTTGTCGGCACCTTCGTCGACGGTCCGCGGTCCACCGGGAAGCTCGATGGCGGAGGTGCGCACCTTGCCGCCGAGGCGGTCCGACGCCTCGAGGACGGTGACGGTCACGTCGGCCCGGGCGCTCGCCTCCCACGCTGCGGCCAGTCCGGTGACGCCCCCGCCGACGACGACGAGGTGGCGTCTTGCATCACCGGTGCTCACGTCGGTCGAGCGGCCCACCGCGGGTCCGGGCGTCACGAGTCGCTCGCGGCGGTCCCGGCGGCGGCGGCCACCCGGCGGGCCAGAGCGGCCATGACCGACGGGTCGTCGTTGAGGACCGGGGTGCGTGCGAACGCGAGTCCGACCTCGGCGGCGACCGCCGCGGCGTCGATGTCGAGGTCGTAGAGGACCTCGAGGTGGTCGCTGGTGAAGCCCTGCGGCACGACCAGGATCCCGTCGGCGCGACCGGTGTCGGCCAGGTCGCGCACGATCTCGACGATGTCGGGTCCCCGCCACCGCTCCGGCGTCCGCCCGGCCGACTGCCATCCCAGACCCCACCCGGCCCAGTGCGCCAGCCCGGCGGCTCGGGCCGTGGCCTCGGCGGACTGCCGGAGCTGGTCGGCGTACGGGTCGTCGGTGAGCAGCCGCTCGGGCAGCGAGTGGGCGGTGAACACGACCTTGGTCCGCTCCGTCAGGGTGCTCAGCGCGGTGCGCACGGCACCGGCCTGGAACGCGATCAGCTCGTCGAGCAGGTGCCAGCTCTCGACCGCGGTCACCTCGACACCGGCCTCGACGGCCGCGGCGCGGGCGCGGTCGAGGTACTGCCCGACGCTGCCCGCCGAGAAGTGCGGAGCGAGGACGACGCCGACGATGCGGTCGACCCCCACTCCGACCAGGGTCGCCACCCCGTCCTCGATGAACGGCGACGCGTGCTTCTGACCCAGGACGGTCACGAACCCGTCGGGCTCGATCGCGTCGAGGGCGGAGGTGATGGCGTCCACCTGGGCCCGGGTGCGCTCGGCCATCGGCGACGTGCCGCCGATGGCGTCGTAGCGGGTGGTCAGGTCGGTGAGCTGCTCCGGTGTCGGCGGTCGGCCGCGGCGGATGTGGGTGTAGTACTCCTCGACGCGCTCCGGCGACCCGGGCGTTCCGTAGGCCATGACCAGTACGCCGGTGGTCACCCTGTCCGCTCCGTCCGGTTCTGGGGTGCGGGCGCGGTCGGCCCGGAGGCGTGCACGTGGGCGACCAGGCGCTCGAGCACCTCGGGGTCGGTCTCGGGCAGGACGCCGTGGCCGAGGTTGAACACGTGGGCTGCTCCGCCGCCACGGCGCAACACGTCGTCGGCCGCCGGCTCGGTGGCGGCCCACCCCGCCGCGGGCAGCGCCGGGTCCAGGTTGCCCTGCAGCACCGTGCCGGCCGGGACGCGGGTGCGGGCCGCGTCCAGCGGTGTGCGCCAGTCGACGCCGACCACCTCGGCTCCGGCCGCGGCCATGAGGCCCAACAGCTCCCCGGTGGTCACCCCGAAGTGGATGCGGGGCACGCCCAGCTCGCCGGCGGCGGCGAGCACCTTGGTGCTGGCCGGCAGTGCGAACCGCTCGTAGTCGGCGGGTGACAAGGCGCCGGCCCACGAGTCGAACAGCTGCACCGCGGACGCGCCGTTGTCGACCTGGGAGCGCAGGGAGGCGATCGCCAGGTCGGCCAGGCGGTCCATCAACTCGTGCCACAGCGCCTCGTCGGTGTGCATGAGCGCCTTGGTCGCCACGTAGGTGCGCGACGGACGGCCCTCGAGCAGGTAGCTGGCGACGGTGAACGGTGCCCCGGCGAACGCGATGAGGGGGACGGGCAGGTCCCGGACCAGGTTGCGCACCGTCTCGACCACGTACGGGGTGTCGGCCTCGGCGTCGAGCGGTCGGAGCCGGTCGAGGTCGGAGCGGTCCCGGAACGGGTGCTCCACCACCGGCCCGACCCCGGGGGCGATGTCGACGCCGAAGCCGACGGCGTGCACCGGGGTCATGATGTCGGAGTAGAGGATGGCGGCGTCGACGCCGTAGCGACGGACGGGCTGGAGGGTGATCTCGGTCGCCAGGTCCGGATCCGCGATCGCCCGCAGGATCGTGCCGGTGCCACGGATCGAGCGGTACTCGGGCAGGGACCGCCCGGCCTGACGCATGAACCACACCGGGGTGTGCTCGGCGTGCTCACCCCGACAGGTGCGGATGAACGCGGACCGGTCGTGCGGTCCGGGGGCTGCGGAGCGGCCTGTCATCGACGGTGAGTCAACCACGGCGCTCCGGTCCCGAAAAAGAATTCGGCCAGGACGAAGTGGGGCGTACCTCGTCCTGGCCGTGTCGAGCCTCTCCCTTGGGCGGGCTGACGTGAGACAGTTTGGCTGAGTGCCTCCCCAGGGGACAGGCCGAAAGCCGTTCACTGAATCTTGTTCCCTCTCTGGTAGCGAATGATCTTTCGTTACAGTGGGATCCGGTCTTCGGCGCTGCACCGACCCGAGGATCGGTCATAGGGTGTGGGTGTCGCGAGGAGGGAGCGACGTGGTGCCGAGTTCGGAGGAGCTGGAGGAGGGGACGCGCTCCCGGGTGCGTCGCGGGCAGGCGCAGGACCACATGCGCGAGGCGTGCGACCGCCTCCTTGGGGCCGTGACGCTCGACGACCTCACGGCCTTCATCACCGTCGCCCGCCTGACCGAGGAGTCGGGGGTGTCGAGCGGGGCGATCTACTCGGCCGTCGACGGCGGAGGCGACCGCAGCGCCCCCCAGCAGTTCGCCCGCGATGCCTTCCTGAGCGTCTCCCACGAGGACGACGTGATGGTGCTGGGTGTCCTCGACGCCATCCACGAGTCGATCGAGGCCGGTGCGGACCGAGCTGCGACGTTCATCGAGACGATCGCCGCCCTGGCCACCGACCCGGTGGTCACCTCGGCCCGCTCACCCGAACGCGTCGACTACACGCACTTCTGGATCGCCGCCGCGGTCGCTCTCAACGACCCGGAGGTCCGTGACCGCATGGGCGCGTTCCTCCTCGAGACGGTGAAGCAGTACGAGCCCCTGCTCGGTCGGGTCCTGCAGCTGTCCGGCCGGGCCGTGGTCGACGGGGCCGACCTGCGCATGCTGGCGCGCATGCTGACCGCGGCCGGCGACGGCGCAGCTCTGATGTTGCGGTTGGATCCGACCGCCACCCCCGACTTGGTGAGGATGATGTTCCTGGCGGTCTTCACGGCGATGACCCGCAGCATCGACGAGGCCGACGATCTGTTCACCCGCCGCCTCTCGGGTGGGCGCGACCCGGCGAGCGCGGAGCAGATCGACGCCATCCGAGAGGCTGTGCGTCGCCTGGTGGACCGCGAAGGGTGGGCGGCGGTGACCCTGGCCCGGGTCGGTGAGCTCGCCGGAGTGCCCGAATCCGCGGTGGTGTCGGTCTTCCCCACGCGGCACCACTTCGCCTCGATCGTCTGGGACGACGTGATCGCCGTCGTCGCCCGCCGGGACGCTGGGCGACCCGGACGAGCCGCGGCTGATCGCCTCTGCGACCTGGTGGCCGACCTGGCCGAGTCGGCGTGTTCCCGCCGAGCCCTGGTGGCATCCCTGCTCGCGGCCCGCCTCCACGACTCCACACGCTCCGACGCGTCCGACCATCGCCCCATCGACGACCCGGCGGTGGATCTGCTGGTGGGCATGATCGGTGACGACGGGGGTCTCCGTCGGGTCGCGGGTCGGATCGCGGTGGACGCTCTCCTGATGGGCGCAGCGGTATCGGAGTCGGCTCCCGAGGAGATCGCCGCCGTGATGACCACCGGGCTGGGGGCACTTGCCGACGGCCCGGCCGAGACCAGCGGGACTCCGTGAACCGCACGAGCAGGAGCCTGTGATGGTCGACGACGAGCCGGCCCCGCCCGACGACACGTCGTCGTCGAACGGAACGCGCGAACCGACGACCCGCGACCGACTGAACCGGGCCGCCCGCGATCTCCTGATCGGAGCGACCCTCGACGACCTGACCACCTTCGTCACGGTCAATCGGCTGACCGACGGTTCAGGGCTCTCCAGCGGCGCGGTCTATTCGACCTTCAGTCCTGTTGCCGGTGTGGGTCACCGCACCCGCAGCGCTCCTCAGGTGGCTGCCCGGGACGCCTTCTGGGACCTCGGCCCTGAGTCGGACCAACTCGTCGTCCAGCTGACGGACCTGCTGGTCGAGCTCCTCGATGAGGGGGTGAACGACGGGATGGACGTCCTCCAGTCGGTGGCCGATCTGCTCAGCGTCCCGATCACCGCTGCGGCGCGGGGTTCGGCCGACGGCGGGTGGAGCTACACCCACCTCTTCCTCGGGACAGCCGTGGCACTGAACGATCTCGAGGTCGCGGAGTTCCTCAACGGCATCTACGAGGGTTACGAACGGGCATATCAGCCGAGTCTCGAGGTCCTCATGCGGTTGTCCGGTCGGGTGCTGGTCGACGGGGTGGACATGCGCCAGTTCACACAGATGCTCATCAGCACCGCCGACGCGTGCGCGTTGCGGCTCCGCATCGATTCCCGCGCCGATCCCTCGATCGTGGGTCGGATGTTCCTTGCGGTCTGGATCGCCATGACCCGCCGCGCCGACGCCCGAGACGACCAGCTCGGCCCGCGTCTGGCGATCCGGGGCCAGGGGCCTCTCGACGAGGGTCAGGCCGAAGCGGTCCGGGCGGCGGTGCTGCGCGTGTTCAACCGGGCGGGGTGGCCGGCGGTGACCCTGGCCAAGGTGGCGCAGCTCGCGGGGATCCCCGACGGTCGCCTGGCCGGCGTGTACCCCAGCCGCCACGACCTCGCGGTGATCGTCCGCGACGAGCTGGTGGCCGGCGTGCTGCGCCGGGACGACCAGCGGACGGCGCTCGCCCCCGGGGCACGTCTGGAGGCGCTGGTCGAGGACCTGAGCGACACGGTCACCATGCAGCGCTCGGTGGCCGCGTCTCTCCTGATCTCGCAGCTCAACCGCGTCACCGAGTCGGGTTCGGACACAGACGACGAAGGTTCGCTGGTGATCATCGAACGGTTCGCCGAGGTGATCCGGGAGGCCGCGGCGGCGGACGGGACGATCGATCTCAGCGGGCCGACCGTTCCCCCCGCGGCGGGCGACGGGTTCCGCGTGATGGCCCGGGCGACCCTGGAGCTCATGCTGCTGCGCGCTGCGGCCTCGACGATGTCCGGCCGGGAGCTCGCCGCACTCGTCGTCGACGGCATGGAGGGGTCCGGAGTGGGTGTGATCCGGAGCGACTGACCTGGACGGGCGGTCGCCGTGGGCCCTGTCGAGCCGCAGGGTCGGGGACTACACTGGCTGATTCCCCGTTTGCGGGTCGGGCCCGCGGCAGGAGCAGGTGTGGCGAACCATCCCGAGCTGGAAGCTGAGCAGGCCTACGTCGACCACGCGTACGACTGCCTGGAGCAGACCAAGCGGGCGGTCGAGGCCATGCGGGAGTCCGTCGAGGGGGGTCCCGGCGGAACCTTCCAGCACCGCTACGAGCGCGACGTGGTCCACGACCGGGTCGAGGCCCGACTCCAGCACCTCGAGCTCGGCGACCTGTCGCTCGTGTTCGGTCGGATCGACCTCGACCCGGCCGTCGACGACACGCCCGAGGACAACGACCGCTTCTACATCGGTCGTGTCGCCGTGGCCGACGCCCGTCGGGACCCGGTGGTCGTCGACTGGCGGGCCCCGGTGGCCGAGTCGTTCTACCGGGCGACCGGCCGCGACCCGATGGGTCTGCTCCGGCGGCGGCACTTCGCCAGTCGGGGTCGCACCGTGCTCGGCATCGACGACGAGCTGTTCGGCTCGGCCACGGACGCCCTCGACCGAGGCGAGGTGCAGGGCTACGGCGCGCTGATCTCGGCTCTCGAGGAGTCACGCTCGGGTCGCCTGTCCGACATCGTCGCGACCATCCAGGTCGAACAGGACGTCATCATCCGCTCGGAGCTGCCCGGCGTTCTGGTCGTCCAGGGCGGTCCGGGCACCGGCAAGACGGTCGTGGCGCTGCACCGGGCCGCCTACCTGCTCTACAGCCACCGCTTCCCGCTCGAGGGTCAGGGTGTCCTGGTCGTGGGCCCCAACCGGGTGTTCCTGTCCTACATCGAGCAGGTGCTCCCCAGCCTGGGTGAGGCCGGCGTGCAGATCGCCACCCTCGGCGACCTGGTGCCCCACGTCCGCATCGGCGGCCACGACGACGAGGACACCGCCCGGGTCAAGGGCGACCTGCGCATGATCGACGTCGTCCGCCACGCGGTCCGCGACCGGCAGCGCCCGCTGCGCCGAGCCCTGCGGATCCCCTACGGCGTGCAGTGGTTGACGCTGTCGGTCGACCGCTCGGCCGAGATCGTGCACGCCGCTCGGCGGCGGTTCCGCACCCACAACGCCGGCCGCAAGCTGGTCGAGCAGCTGTTCTGGGAGGCGCTCGCGGAGTCCTCGCGGGCCGGCGACTCGGCCGAGGTGGTCAAGGAGCGGCTGCGCGGCGAGCTCGCGGTGCGCGAGGCGTTCGAGCGGATGTGGCCGGTGCTGACCCCCGCCGAGCTCCTCAACGACCTGTACGGGTCGGCGGGCCTGCTCGAGCTCGCGGCCCATCGCTTCCTCGAGCCGAACGAGTGGAAGCTCCTGTCGAGGGCCCGCGAGCCGGTCGCGGCCGAGGTCGTGTTCACCCACCACGACGTGCCGGTCCTCGACGAGGCGCTCGAGCTGCTCGGGCCCCGCCCCCGCCACCGTGACGACGACGTGGTCCGCACCTACGGCCACATCGTCGTCGACGAGGCCCAGGACCTGTCGCCGATGCAGCTGCGGGTCCTCGACCGCCGGTCGCTCAACGGCTCCATGACGATCGTCGGCGACATCGCCCAGTCCACCGGGGCGTGGGCGCACGACGACTGGGACCAGGTGCTCGAGCACCTGCCCTCTCGTCGGCCACCGCGCCGGGCGGAGCTCACCGTCGGCTACCGGGTGCCCGGCCCGATCATGGACCTGGCCGCCCGGGTGCTGCGCGTCGCGGCGCTGCAGCTGCAGCCGCCGACGTCGATCCGCCACACCGGCGAGGAGCCGATCGTCACGGCGTGCACCCCCGACGGCCTCAACGCGGCGATCGCGGCGGCGGTGCGGCGCGAGCTCGACGCCGTCGGGTCGGGCAACGTGGCGGTGGTGGTCCCCGGATCGTTGGTCGAGCGGGCCGACGTCGCGCTCTCCGACGCCGGCATCGACCACGGGCGCGCGACCCGCCAGGGCCTGGACCGTCAGGTGACGGTGGTGCCGACGTCGCTGGTGAAGGGGCTCGAGCTCGACTCGGTGATCGTGGTCGAGCCGTCCGCGATCCTGCGCGAGGAGGTGCGGGGGCCGCAGTCGCTGTACGTGGCGGTCACCCGGTCGACCAAGCGGTTGTCGATTCTGCACGCCGAGCCGCTGCCCGACGTGCTGCGCTGAGCGCCCTCCCGCTTTGTCCCGCACAGACGTCGTGATCACGACGTCTCTGCGGGACAAAGCTGGGTGTGGGGTGGTTCAGGGTGTGGGGTGGTTCAGGCGGTGACCAGGATGCGGTCGGACGCGAAGCGACCGATGCCGACGTGTCGGCCCTCGATCTCGACCGTGGCGGTCCCGTCGGGTGACAGCGCGGTCAGCCGGCCGGAGTGGCCGGGCTGCAACGAGTTCTCCTCGAGGAACGCCAGCATCCCCGGCTCGAACTCGAGCTCCTCGGGGATGCGGCTCACGGTGAACTCGGCGCCGATGGCGATGGCGCTGAGGGTGGTCGCGTCGGGGGCCCGGTAGTCGGCGCCGGGGATCGGGTTGCCGTGCGGGCACGTGGTCGGGTCGCCGAGCACGCGGGCCAGCGCCTCCTCGACCGGCTCCGAGATGACGTGCTCCCATTTGCCGGCCTCGGTGTGGGCGTCGGCCCACGACAGGCCGAGCATGTCGGTCAGGAAGCGCTCGGCCAGACGGTGGCGGCGCACCACCCGCTCGGCCAGGGTCTTGCCCGCTGCGGTCAGCGAGATGGTGGCGCCGACGTCGATCAGGCCCTCGCCCTCCATGCGGCGGATCATCTCCGACACGGCGGGGCGGGACACCTCCAGCCGCTCGGCGATCCGGGCCTGGATCACGTCGATGTCGTCCTCGCGCAGCTCCCAGATGGCTTCGCAGTACTCCTCGAACGCGGGGTGGAACTCCTTGGAGCGGCTGCCCTTGGCGTCGGTCGGCATGGGCGGGATCCTACTTGCGGGTCCGGTCCCGGACCGGCCGGGTGGGTGTCGGAGGTGCTCGGTAGCGTGCGGGCGTGACCGGAACGCCCACCAACTCCGGAGCGGACGTGTCCGGCCCGGCCCACCTTCCCGGGTCGGTCGACGGTGATCCGCTGGCCGCGTTCTCCGAGCCGGTCCGCGCCTGGTTCTCGACGTCGTTCCCGCACCCGACCGACGCCCAGGCCGCGGCGTGGCCGGCGATCGCGGCGGGGGAGCACACCCTGCTGTGCGCGCCGACCGGGTCGGGCAAGACCCTCGCCGCGTTCCTGTGGGCGCTCGACGACCTGGGCCGCGACCCCGATCCGGAGCCGGGGGTCCGGGTCCTGTACGTGTCGCCGCTGCGCGCTCTGGCCGTCGACGTCGACAAGAACCTGCGGGGGCCGCGGCGCGGCATCTCGTTGGCCGCGCAACGGCTCGGGACGCCCTTCCGGGAGCCGACCATCGGGATCCGAACCGGCGACAGCACTGAGTCGGAACGCCGGAGGCTGGTGCGCGATCCGCCCGACATCCTCATCACCACCCCGGAGTCGCTGTACCTGATGCTCACGTCGCAGGCGCGGGAGACGCTGATAGGCGTGCAGCGGGTCATCGTCGACGAGATCCATGCCCTGGCGGCCACCAAGCGGGGAGCACACCTGGCGCTGACGCTGGAGCGGCTGGAGCACCTGGTGTCCGACCGGGGCCGGGCGCCCGAGGCGGCGCGAGGCTCGGTGCTGCAGCGCATCGGGCTGTCGGCCACGCAACGACCGCTGGAGGTGGTGGCGGGCTACCTGGGCGGCAACCTCGTCGAGCGGGCCGTCGACCCGGCGACCGCTCCGGCGACCGTCCGACCCGACCCCGTGGAGCGACCGGTCCGCATCGTCGACGCCGGCGTCCGCAAGGAGCTCGACCTGCAGGTGGTCGTCCCGGTCGAGGACATGGGAGCCCCGGCCGGGTCGGCCCTGACTCCGGCTCCGGGTGGGACCGGGGCCGGGCCCACGCCCGCCCGCGGCTCGATCTGGCCGTCCATCCACCCCCGACTGCTGGAGCTGGTCGAGCAGCACCGCTCGACGTTGGTGTTCGTCAACGCCCGCCGCACCGCCGAACGCCTGGCCAGCCGGCTCAACGAGCTGGCCGCCGACACCGGGGACGGCGAGGGCGCCGGTGACGCCGGTGACGCCGGTGTCGGTGACGACGGTGGCGGTGGCGGACCCCGGTTCACCGGAGCGGAGGCGGTCGGTCTGTCGGCGGCCGACTCCGGCCACGAGCTGGTCAAGGCGCACCACGGCTCGTTGTCGAGGGAACGTCGCCTGCAGATCGAGGACGAGCTCAAGCGCGGCGAGCTGCGCGGCCTGGTCGCCACCAGCTCCCTCGAGCTCGGGATCGACATGGGCGCCGTCGACCTGGTGGTGCAGGTCAGCTCGCCGGGCAGCGTGGCCGCCGGCCTGCAGCGGATCGGCCGCGCCGGTCACCAGGTCGGCGCACCCAGCCGCGGTCGCATCTTCCCCAAGCACCGCGCCGACCTGCTCGAGACGGCCGTGGTCGTGAAGCGGATGACCGACGGTCTGATCGAGACCACGTCGGTGCCGTCCAACCCGCTCGACGTCCTCGCCCAGCAGATCGTCGCCGCGTGCGCCCTCGACGAGTGGTCCGCCGACGACCTGTTCGACCTGTGCCGCGGAGCGGCGAACTACGGCGGTCTGTCGCGGGAGGTGTTCGAGGCCACCCTCGACATGCTCGCCGGTCGCTACCCGTCCGAGGAGTTCGCCGAGCTGAGGCCCCGGGTGGTGTGGGACCGCCAGGCCGGCACCGTCCGGGGTCGCAGCGGAGCCCAGCGCCTGGCGGTCACCTCGGGCGGCACCATTCCCGACCGCGGCCTCTACGGCGTGTTCCTGCCCGACGGCACGCGGGTGGGCGAGCTGGACGAGGAGATGGTCTACGAGTCCCGGGCCGGAGAGACGTTCCTCCTGGGCGCGTCGACGTGGCGGATCGAGGAGATCACCTTCGAGCGCGTCGTGGTGACACCGGCTCCGGGTCAACCGGGGCGCATGCCGTTCTGGCACGGCGACGGTCCGGGGCGACCCGCCGAGCTCGGTCGGGCCCTCGGTGCGTTCGTGCGTGACGTGCGCGGGCGGCCGCCCGCCGACGCGCTTCGATTGCTGAGCTCCGAACACGCCCTCGACGCCAACGCGGCGCGCAACGTCCTCGCCTACCTCGACGAGCAGGCCGAGGCCACCGGCGTGGTCCCCGACGACCGGACGATCGTCGTCGAGCGATTCCGGGACGAGATCGGCGACTGGCGGCTGTGCATCCACTCGCCGTACGGGGCCGCGGTCCACGCCCCGTGGGCCATGGTGATCCGGGGGCGCCTGGAGCAGCACGTCGCCGCGGTCGACCCGGAGCCGGACGGCGTCGGGGCGGGATCGGACGGTCCGGCGATCGAGGTCCTGTGGTCCGACGACGGCATCGTCGTGCGCCTGCCCGACTCCGCGGACGACGTGCCGCTCGACCTCCTGCTCGGCGATCCCGACGAGCTCGAGGCCGAGGTCGTGGCCGCCCTGCCCGCCACCAGCGTCTTTGCCGCCCGGTTCCGTGAGGCGGCGGCCCGCGCGCTGCTGCTGCCCCGTCGCCGACCCGACCGTCGAACCCCCCTGTGGCAGCAGCGTCAGCGGGCCGCGGACCTGCTGTCGGTGGCGGCTCGTTACCCCGGGTTCCCGATCCTGCTCGAGGCCACCCGCGAGTGCTGCAACGACGTGTTCGACCTGCCGGCGCTTCGCCGGGTGCTCGCCGAGGTCCGCAGCCGACGGATCCGGGTGGTGCCGGTGCAGACCGCCACCGCGTCGCCGTTCGCCCGGTCGTTGCTGTTCGGGTGGATCGCGGTCTACATGTACGAGGGCGACGCTCCTCTCGCCGAGCGGCGGGCCGCCGCGCTGGCACTCGACCGCGAGCTGCTGCGCGACCTGCTCGGCACCGAGGAGCTGCGGTCGCTGCTCGACGCCGAGGTGGTCGCCCAGGTCGAGCTCGAGCTGCAGCGGCTGACGCCCGAGCGGGCGGCCCGTGACGCGGACGAGGTCCACGACCTGCTCCGGGTGCTCGGCCCGCTCACCCCGGCGGAGGTGGCTGAACGGGTCCGCCTCGATGTCCGCGACCAGCTCGACGGGTGGATCGACGACCTGGTCCGGACCCACCGCGCCATCCGGGTCGGGGCCGACCGGCCGTGGGTCGCGGCGGCCGAGGACGCCGCTCGGGTGCGCGACGGGTTCGGCCTGGCCGTCCCGATCGGTCTGCCGGCCGCGTTCACCGACCCGGTCGACACACCGGTGCGCGACCTGCTCGAACGCCACGCCCGCACCCACGGCCCGTTCACCACGGCCCAGGTCGCCTCGCGGTTCGCGCTGGCGCCCGAGGTCGTGCGTGCCGTGCTCGGCGAGCTGCTGGGCGCCGGGCGGATCGCCGAGGGCGACTTCACCCCGGGCGGAACCGGGCGCGAGTGGTGCGACGTCGACGTCCTGCGCCAACTGCGTCGCCGTTCGCTCGCCGCTCTGCGCAACGAGATCGCGCCGGTGGAGTCCCCGGCGCTGGCCCGGTTCCTGCCGCGGTGGCAGCAGATCGGTTCCCGCCACCGGGGTCCCGACGCGGTGGCCGAGGTCGTGTCGATGTTGCAGGGCGCCGCGCTGCCCGCGTCGGTGCTGGAACCCGACGTGCTCGCGGTGCGGGTTCCGGACTACTCGCCGGCCGACCTCGACGCCATGTTCGCGAGCGGCGAGCTGCTGTGGTCCGGCGCCGGAGCCTTGGGCGTGCACGACGGGCGGATCCGGTTGATGTGGCGCGATCAGGCCCCGGCGCTGCTGTCGCCGCCGACCGATCCGGTCGACTCGGGGACCGATGAGCCCCACCACCACGTGCTGCGCGACCACCTCCGGGCTCGGGGGGCGTCGTTCTGGGCCGACCTGGTCGCGGCGGTGGCCTCGGCGGAGCTCCCATACGACGACGAGACGGTCCTGGCCGCGCTGTGGGACCTGGTGTGGGCCGGCGAGGTCACCAACGACACGCTCGCTGCTCTGCGGGCCAAGGTCGGTGGCTCGTCGTCGCGACGTGCCTCGGGGGCGCGGTCTCGTCGGGCCGCGCCGAACCTGCGCCGGGTCAGCCGCCTGGGACCTCCGGCGGGGGCGGGGCGATGGTCGTCGACCGACTCGTGGCGCGAGCCCGTCCCGTCGGACACCGAGTCGGCCACGATCAGGGCGTTGCAGCTGCTCGACCGCTACGGGGTGCTCACCCGGGAGATGGCGCTCGCCGAGGGCATCGCCGGCGGGTTCGCCGGCGTGTACCCCGTGCTCAAGCTGCTCGAGGAGCGCGGCCAGGTCCGACGCGGCTACTTCGTCGCCGGGCTGGGGGCGGCCCAGTTCGCCACTCCGGGAGCGGTCGACCGGCTGCGCGCCGCGGGGGCCGAACCGGTTGCGGCCCGCCTCGACGGCGTCGACGACGACGGCACCGACATCGGGGCGCGCACCCCGTGGGTTCCCGACCCGGACCGCTGGGAGGCCGAGCAGCAGCCCGAGGTGCCCGACGCGTGGGTCCTGGCCGCGGTCGACCCGGCCCAGCCGTTCGGCGCCGCGCTGGCCTGGCCCGAGTCGACCGGCCATCCCGCCCGGGCGGTCGGGGCCTACGTCGTCGTCGTCGACGGCGAGGCCTGCGCCTACCTGGAGAAGGGTGGTCGCAGCCTGCTGACGTTCCCGGCGGCCGAGTCGCACCCCGAGTGGGTTCCCACCCTGGCAACGCTGGTGGGGGACGGCCGGGTCCGGCGTCTGCGCATCGAATCCGTCGACGGCGCGTCGAGCGCCACCTCGCCCTGGGCCGGTGCCCTGAGGGCGGCCGGGTTCGTCGAGGGCTACAAGGGCCTCACCCTCGGGTCCTGACCGCGTCCGCCGCCAGCGATGTTGTAGCCGGCGGTCGCTGGGGTGGCCTGTGGGCTACAAGTTCGGCGGGGGGCGGCGATGTTGTAGCTGGCGGTCGCTGGGGTGGCCTGTGGGCTACAAGTTCGGCGGGTGCCAGCGATGTTGTAGCCGGCGGTCGTCGGGGTGACCTGTGGGCTACAAGTTCGGCGGGGGCTGACAGGATGGCCCGATGCCGGCGTTGAGGACCGAGATCACGGAGATCGTCTCCGGCCTGGGCACGTTGGGCGACGACCTCGACGCGGTGCTGACCGCGGACTCGGCGCCCGACGAGCTCCGCAACGTCGACGAGGCGACATGGGCCCGCCTGCGGACCGCTCACCTCGACGGCACCCACCGGGCCGAGATCCTTGCCGCCTGGAACAACGGCCGGGCGCTCCTTCGGGCCTCTGACGGCCTGCGGAACCGTCGGCCCGCCATCGTCGAGTGGAAGGGCGGCCACCGCGACCCCGGCGACGAGTCGGTGCCGACCGACCTGCGCATCGACCACGTCTACCTGATCAGCTGCAAGTACCTCTCCAAGGTGCTGCACAACGCGGCACCGGCCGCGGTGTTCGACCGCCTGCTCGCCGGAGGGCCGACCCGCCGATCCGACGAGAACTGGTTCGACGTCGTGGCCGCGGCCGAGCACCAGCGGCTGTACCAGCTCGTCAGGCGCGCCCACGGCCCCGACCTGGAGCTCCCCGACGGTGTCGAGCTGCCCGAGCAGGTGCGCTCGCTGGGTGGCCCGCACCGTGACGTCCTGCGCCGCCAGCTCCCGCGCCGGTGGGACGGAGAGTGCGCCGCTGCGTACCAGGTCCTCGTCGACGTGACCGCGGAGCGGACCGCCGAGCGGTGGCGGGCCGCGGTCGCCGGTGGTTCGGGCCGGGACCGCAGCCTGTTGTGGCGGTTGCTCCGACTGGCGTCGGCGCCGTACTTCGTGCTCGGGACCGGACCGCGGTCGTCGCTGCGGCTGAGGGTCGACACCCCGTGGGACTGGAACCAGGCCTTCGAGCTGCGCCGGTTCGACATCGAGGCGCAGCCCGGCGGTCAGGCCCGGGTCGGCTGGCGGGCCCGGATCCGCTCACGGGCCGACCCCGGGATCGATCGCGGGGCCGACGCCCCGTTTGCCGAGGGGTCGATGGCCGATCGCCGCATGTTCGGTGCGGGAGAGGCCGAGGTGGCCGGACACGTCGAGATCCGATGGAGCCACGGCCGCTTCGGAGGCCACCCCGAAGCCAAGGTGTACCTGGATACGCCCCACGCCCAGGTCCCCGGCTACCACCCCCTCGTCTGACCCGGGCTCAGCCCGCGCGGTCCCGCGAGATGCCGCCGCCGACGTCGTCGACGGCCATCATCGAGTCGATCAGAGCGGTGTGCAGCTCGTCGCGGCGCCACCCGTCGTCGGAGCGGTCGGTCGTCTCGGCCGGGTCGCTGTCGAGGTCGAAGACCTGCTCGAACCCGTCGCTGTCGCGGGTGAACCGGGCATCCGCGGTCATCAACGTGCGCATCCGGGCGGGGACGCCGATGAGCGGGGCGATGACCGGCGAGACGTCGTCCTCGACGAGCAGATGATCGTGCACCGAGACGGTCGGATCATCGAGCAGAGGCCGCAGCGACTCGCCGTGCATGCCCCGGTGCCCCCGGAGCCCGCACAGCTCGAGCAGCGTGGGCGCGATGTCGAGGCTCGACACCAGCGACGTGCTCCGGGCGGGCCCGAATCCCGGCGCAGCGACCGTCAACGGCACCCGCAGCACCCCTTGGTAGTGCAGGTTCCCCTTCAGCATCAGGGAGTGGTCGCCCATCATGTCGCCGTGGTCGGAGGTGAACACGACGATCGTGTCGTCCGCGACGCCGATCTGCTCGAGGTGGTCGAGGACCCGGCCGACCGCGGCGTCGACGAACTCGATCATCCCGTAGGTGGCGGCGAGCGCCTCGCGGACCAGGCCGGGGTCATCGACACCGAACGGCATGACCCAGATCGGTCCGTCGGTGCGGGCACGGATCGCTCGGATGTGCGGCGGGGCGTCGTCGAGGGGGTCGCCGAACGTGTCGGGCGGGGTCATGTCCTCGGCCCGGTGGCGGTCGAACCACTTCCCCGGAGGGGTCAACGGATGGTGGGGATCGGGGAAGGCCATCCACGCCATCCACGGTCGGTCCTGCGACGTCGCCTCGTCGATGAAGGCCAGCGTGCGCTCGGCGACGAACGCCGTGGAGTGCAGCTCGGCCGGGTAGGGCGGGCGGTAGATCTGCCACCACCTGGGGGACCGGCGGTCCCCGGGGCTGTCGGGCCCCATCGGGTGGACGACGTCGTTCCGCGACACACCCTTGGCCAGGGCCCAACGGAGGTGGTGGCCGGCCATCCGGGCACCGTGGTCGGTCGCGAACTCGACGTGGTCGAACCCGTAGTAGTCCGCCGGCGGCGTCGGATCCTCGTCGCCGTCGAATCGCTCGGCGAACTCCCAGCCGTAGACCGAGTTGTCGAACCCGTCGGCGCAGGCGTCGCGGCCGATCCGGGGGACCATCTCGCGGTCGACCGAGAGCTGCAGATGGGACTTGCCGATCAGCGCCGTGCGATAGCCCGCCTCGCGGAGGGGCCGGACGAAGGTCCCGGCTCCCCACGGCAGCGCACGGTCGTTGAAGATGACCCCGTGGCTGCTCGGCATCCGGCCGGTGAGGATCGACGAGCGGTTGGGGCTGCACACCGGGTTGGCCACGTAGGCCCGGTCGAACACCGTCGAGCGGGCGGCCAGCGCGTCCAGGTTCGGGGTGCGCAGGTCGGGGTTGCCGGCGAAGCCGACATGGTCAGCTCGCTGCTGGTCGGTGATGACCACCAGCACGTTGGGCGGTCGTCGTCCGGCCCCCTCGGCTGGTGATCCGTCGTCCGCTGAGGCAGCGGGATCGCGTCGCACGGCGTCGGGCATGAGAGTCGTTGTAGCGGACGACCGGTCGGGCCGGGGCCCGATCGCTCAGATCACACCCGACCCAGGACCCGGTCGACCGCGATCTCGATCGCCACCCGGTCGGGGCGTTCCCCGGGAGTCCGGTACCGGCCGGCGTAGCCGGCGACCGCCCGGGCGACCCGTTCGGGATCGTCGGTGGCCTCGACCGTGCCCTCCAGGGTGAGCCACCGTCCGCCGTCGACCTGGCTGACCGCGGCGCGTCCGCCCCGCGTCGCGTTGGCGGCCTTCTGGGACCCGGAGAAGGTGATGATTCGCACCCGACGATCGGTCGGGTCGTAGGAGAACCCCACCGGGACGACGTGGGGTGAACCGTCGGCCCGCAGAGTGCTCAGGGTGGCGAGGTGACGCTCGGAGAGGAACTCGAGCGCCGCGGCGGACAGGTCATCGGGTGGGGTGCTCACGACGTCCCGTCTAGTTGCTGGCGATCGCGGCCAGCACGTCGAGGCGAGCGGCCCGCCGGGCCGGAAGCCACGCCGCCACCACACCGGCCACCGCGGCGATCACCGTGATGGCCACCAGCTGCACGACCGGGAGCTGGTAGGTGACCATGCCCGGGTTGTCGGCGGCGACGGCCACCGTCAGAGCAGCGGAGAACACGACGCCCAGCACGAGTCCCATCAGTGCGCCGAACACGGCGATGATCGCCGCCTCGTAGCGGACCGTACGTCGGAGTTGCCGGCGCGACATGCCGATGGCCCGGAGCAGGCCGAGCTCGCGGGTCCTCTCGAGGATCGACAGCGCCAGCGTGTTGGTGATGCCGACCAGGGCGATGATGATGGCGAGGGCGAGCAGCCCGTACACGATGTAGAGGAACGTGTTGATCGGGCCGGTCTGGGCCTCGACGAACTGCTGGAGGTCCTGCACCGCGACGGTCGGCAGGTCCGCGACCAACGCGTCGAGTTGGTCGCGCAGTTCCGACATGGATGCGCCGGAGGCGCCCTTGACGTAGATCTGGTAGTCGGAGTTGAACAACGGCAGTTGGTTCGCAGCGAAGGTGTCCATCGGCAGCCATATCGGCGTCTGGCCGAGACCCTGCTCGAACAGCATCGCCACCTTCAGCTCCTGGCGGCCGGTCGCGCCGAAGTACACCGGGATCGTGTCCCCCAGCCGCCAGCCGCGGGTCTCGGCGTAGTGCTTCTCGACAGCGACGGTTCCCGGGCCGAGGTCGGAGGGGGAGCCGTCGGTGGTGCCGGCGTCGACGACGTCGAACCAGGTGCGGGGGTCCATTCCGAGGACAGCGGTGTCCTCGCCCGGAGGTGCGTCGTCCGGAACGCCGAAGGTGCCGGGTGGAACGGTGGTCGCCGTGGCGGCGTTCGCCACCGCCTTGGCGTCGAGCAGTCGCATGAAGCCGAAGCGCAGCGGACTGGCCACCGCCACGTCGTCGAGCGCAGAGATCTTCTCGGTCAGATCCGGAGGGATGGCCCCGAACGAGGTGAGCGACACGGTGGCGACCACGTAGTCGGCTGTGACGGACTGGTCGATCATCTTGTCGGTGGACGCCTTGATCGACGACGCGATCACGGCGATGAGGGTGACCAGCGTGACGCCGATGGTCAGCGCAGCGGCGGTCGACGCGGTGCGCTTGGGGTTGCGCGCCGCGTTCTCACCTGCCAGTCGGGCCGAGACGCCGCCGACGGGCCCCATCACACGGGCCAGCAGCCGGCTGAACGGCGAGGCCATCGTCGGACCGATCACCAGGGCGAATGACACCAGGACCATCACCGCGCCGACTCCGACCATGGCGACGGGACTCGGACCGGTGTCGGCCAGACCCAGGCCGATCAGCGCCCCGCCGACCAGGACCATGAGCACCCCGACGACCATCCGGGACCGCGACAGGTTCGAGCGGTCGATCGACACCTCACCGAGGGCGGCGATCGGTGGTACCCGGGTGGAACGCCAGGCCGGGGCGAGGGCCGACACCACCGTGATTCCCACTCCTACGACCAGGGCGAACACCACGTTGCCGACCCCGGGAAGGGCGGGCGAGCCGGCCATGGTGAACAGGTTCTGGAGTGCGTTGACCAGGAGCATGGCGATGATCACGCCCAACACCAGTCCGAGGACCGACGCGATGACGCCGACGACGACCGCCTCGAGCAGCGAGGCGCCGAGCACCTGGCGACGTCGAGCCCCGACCGCGCGCAGCAGCGCCGTCTCCCGGGTGCGCTGCTGCACCAGGATCGAGAACGTGTTGTAGATGATGAAGATCGCGACGAACAGCGCCACGTAGCCGAACACGCTGACGAAGGTGGAGAGGATGTCGACGAACTTGGAGATCGACTCCTGGTTCTCCTCCACGAACTGCCGGCCGGTGATCACCTGCTCCTGGGGGAGGGCGTCGGCCAGCGTCCGTGCGATCTCACGTTGACCGATGCCGGGTTCGGCCCGCACGGCCACGAAGTTGTACTGACCCGGTTGGCCGGTGATCGCCTGGGCCTCGGCGGTGGTGAAGAAGATCGGCTTGGCGCCGGTCTTGCCCTTTCCGTCGGCCCCCAGGCCGACGACGCCGACCAGCGTGTAGGTCTTCACCCCGCCGGTCAGGGTCGCGACCTTCACCGGATCACCCGGCTTCAGCCCGAGCGTGTCGGCCGAGGTGCCGTCGATGGCGATCTCGTCGTCCGCGGTCGGCCCGCGCCCCTCGCGCACGCCGCCGGTGCCCATGATCGAGTCCTCGACCCAGTTGTAGGTGATCGTCGGGGGTCCGACCCCGCCGCCGAACACCTTGCCTTTGGAGTCGATCAGCTCGTTGCCGGCCGCCTCGACGAAGCCCTGGGCCCGGTCGACGCCGGGGACGGCCTGCACCTCGTCCAGCACCGTTGCCTCCACGGGGGTCCGCAGCGGTTGGCCGAACGGGGTGCTGGTGGTCTTGGGGGAGCGGACGACGGCGTCGACGCCCTGGTACACGTCGGCGACGAGCGAGCGGATCGAGTCGTTGAGGGTGGCCGACAGCAGCTGCGTCCCGGTGAGGAACGCGATGCCCAGCACGACGGCGATCGACGTGGTGACCAGCCGGCGCTTGCGCGCCATCAGGTCCTTGAGGGCGACGCGCAGCACGGGGTCAGTCGCCGAGCTGCTTCATCAGGTCCAGCACCCCGGCCGCGGTCGGATCCGACATCTCGGTGACGATCCGACCGTCGGCGAGGAACACGACCCGGTCCGCGTGCGCGGCCGCTCCGGCGTCGTGGGTGACCATCACGATCGTCTGGTGGAGGTCGGTGACGGCGTGGCGCATGAACTGGAGGATCTCGCCGCCGGAGCGCGAGTCGAGGTTGCCGGTCGGCTCGTCGGCGAAGACGATCTCGGGCCGGCTGGCGAGCGCACGGGCGACCGCCACCCGCTGCTGCTGGCCGCCGGACAGCTCGCTCGGTCGGTGCGACAGCCGGCTGCGCAACCCGACGGTGTCGATGACCTGGTTCATCCAGTTGGTGTCGGGATCGCGCCCGGCCAGGTCCATCGGAAGGGTGATGTTCTCCGCCGCCGACAGCGTGGGGATGAGGTTGAACGCCTGGAAGACGAACCCGATCTTGTCGCGGCGCAGCTCGGTCAGCTGACCCTCGGAGAGGTCGTCCAGGTACGTCTCGCCGATGAAGACACGACCGGAGCTCAGCCGGTCCAGGCCGGCCAGGCAGTGCATCAACGTGGACTTGCCCGAACCGGACGGGCCCATGATCGCGGTGAAGCGGCTGCGCTCGAAGCTGACCGTCACCCCGTCGAGGGCGCGGACCTCGGTGTCGCCCTCGCCGTACACCTTGTGGGCGTCGATGGCGCCGGCGGCGGCGACCTGGGTGGCGGCGGGCGGGCCGGGCTCGGGCGAGCGCGGCGAGGGGCCGGACGTAGCGGACACGGGTGCTCCTCAGGACGGGATCTGCACACTACCCGTGGCCCGCCGAGGGCCGTCGTTCATTCGGCGGCCAGGGTGGAGCCGCACATGCGCTGTCCCAACGGACCGAGATGGGCAGCGAGCAACCGGGTCCAGTGGTCGCGGACCTCGGGGCGGGCCCGACAGGCGACGCGGAACAACCGACGGGCGTCGCGCCCCTGCTGCAGTCGCACGGCTGCCATCGCCCCTGCGGTCGCATAGCGGGCGAGCAGCCGTTCGTCGGGGATCGGGGTCCGGGCCTGGGCGTCGATGCCCTGGAGGGCCAGGTGGAACTGCATCTCGTCCTCGGTGCGGTGAGCGGTCGAGGGGTCGGGGCAGTAGTCGTGCCACGACAGGAGGAGCTCCGGGCTGTGGAGGACGACCGCTCCGTCGAGCACCGCCAGATCCAACGCGACCCGGCCGAAGTGGCCGGCGGGGTCGACCTCGGCGGCGTGGCCCCGGCCGGCGTCGAGCTCGCCTCCGATCAGGTCGGCCGCGCTCCGGAGGCGGTCGGTGGTGGTGGCGAACGCCCCGGCGCGGAGGCAGGCGGTCGGCCCGCCGCCGTCGACGACGGGGCGGAACTCGCTGATCGTCCCCCGCGGATCGATCTGACGTCCTCCGCAGCTGACGAAGCCGGCCCCCGACCCGTCGGCCAGGCGGCCGATGCGGGCGAGCCAGGCGGCGTCGACGTCGACATCGGCGTTGATCACCGTCGCCCACCGACCCCGAGCCATGCCGAGAGCGTCGCGGTAGGACGGCTCGGTGGTCGCGATGACGTCGTGATCAGGTTCGAAGATGACGACGCGATCGTCCGCGACGGCGCGGACCGCGTCGATCGTGCGGTCGGTCGAGCCGAGGTCGACGACGATCAGCTCGAGGTCGCCGAAGGTCTGCGCCAGCACGCCGGCGACGGTCCGGCCGACGACGTCGACGCGGTCCCGGACCGGGAGCAGCACGCTGAACCGGGGATGACGCACGTCACCATGATGGGCCGTGGCGGTGCCGCGACCGCGGACCGTCAGGGATCGCGGGGCAGCACTCGGTACACCGACACGTCACCGTCGGCGGCCAGCTGTTCGAGCTCGACCCGTCGGCGCAGCTGGTCCCGGGTCCACAGGTGGCCGTACCGGGGCTGCTCGTCGACCCAGACCAGACACGTCGGGGTGCGCGCCAAGCTGGGGACCAGGCGGTCGAGGTCGTCGACCGGATCGTTCGACTCCAGCCCGGTGCGTCGGGGGCTCCACTCCGACTCCATCGTCGGGTACAGGGCGTTGGGCAGGTTGGACAGGACCCGGCAGCCCTCGGGGACCGCCGCGATGGCGGGGTTGGCCCGGACGCGCTCGAAGGTGTCCGAGGAGTAGTTGCCGTCGAAGTACGGGTTGCCCATCGCGAACGCCACCACGGCGACGAGCCCGGCGGCGATGTTCGCTCCCGCCCAGACCCTCGCCACGATCAGGCCGCGGCCCGGCCAGGCCGGACCGAGGGCGCCGAGTCGGTCGACCAGGCGCAGCCCGCAGGCCATCAGCGGCAGGTAGGCCGGTTCGAGCAGCCGCAGGTCGAGTCGGTTGAGCGCCGTGGTCGACCGCACGTACAGCATGTAGGTCAGGTACCCGACACCGAGCAGCAGGAGCAGCCCGGTGGGTCCGCCGAGCAGTCGCAGGACCCGGGCGGCGACGCTCTCGCCGTCGAGCCGGGTGGCGACGAGCAACCGGACGCCGAGCACCACCGCAGCGATGACGGCGATCACGCCGACGACGGCCCACAGCCGATCGCGTCCGTTGGCGACGCCTGGCAGCAGGAACTTCCCGACGGTGGCGACGATGTCGACGGCGTTGCCGACCGGGCCGCGCTCCGACGGGTAGCGGGGGCCGGTGAAGGTGCCGTCGAGCGCGTGGTTGCGCAACATCCACGCCAGCGGGGCCAGGGTGGCGAGGACGGCGAAGCCGCCGGCCTCGGCGAAGCGGCGCCCGAACCGCCGGGGGGTCTTCGCCCCGGGGGGCGGCAGGATCAGCAGCCACAGCGCCACGATCGGGATCAGGTGCAGCGCCGCATAGCGAAGGAAGAACGACAGGCCGACGAGCGCAGCCGTCGCGACCAGCGACCAGATGTCACGTCGATCGCGGAAGCGCAGCAGCACCAGGACGACGGCGACGACCACGACCGAGAAGGCGAAGTCGGTCATCAGCAGGTGGCCGAAGCCGATCGTCGAGCTGCCGAGCGCGACCACCGCGGTTCCGAGCAGGACCAGGCGGTCGTCGTCGAGCACGCGCCGCAGCAGCCGGTGCACCAGGACGACCGCGGCGACGGTCACAGCGGAGTTGAGGGCGATCGCGGCTCCGACCGGATCGAGCGGGGTCACCTTGGCGAGGCCGGCCATCAACGACGGCCACAGGGGCGGCCACACGGTCAGTGGGTGCTCGAGGAAGTACTGCAGGCCGTCGCCGCGCAGCAGCGAGTCGGCGGTGGCCCGGTAGCCGACCCCGTCGTCGCCGACCGCGATGCCTCCGAGGTTGGACACCAGCACCAGGATCCCGCTGAGGGCGGCCAGCGGCAGGGCCCAGCGATCCGATCGGCGTGCGGCGTCGTGGTGGTCGTGCATCTCGTCGGTGGTCGTCACTGCGCCCGGTCCTGCCCCTCGCGTCGACGCGTCCGCCACCAGCCGGTCACGGCCGCACCAGTGTCCGATGCCGTCGGACCGGACACAAGTCCGGCGCTGCCCTCCGCTCCGCCCCCGTTCTGTAGTGCGAGGACCAGGCAAACGTGTGGATGTCGCACTACAGAACGGGGGAGGGGAGGAGCGATGGGGGAGGCGACCGTATGCTGGGACCGATGGACTGCCCCAGCTGCGGCGCCGCGGGTGCGGCGGGCGCCCGGTTCTGCTGGTCGTGTGGTCAGCCGCTGCGGGCCCCGACCGAGGAACGCCGGGTCGTCACCGTGCTGTTCGCGGATCTGGTCGGGTTCACCGCGCTGTCCGAGCACCTCGACCCCGAGCAGGTCCGACGACTGGTCGACCACGCCTTCGAGCGGCTGGTGCGCGACGTGACGTCGTTCGGGGGTCGGGTCGACAAGATCGTCGGCGACGCGATCGTGGCTCTGTTCGGCGCGCCGGTCGCGCACGAGGACGACGCCGAGCGCGCGGTGCGGTCCGGTCTGCGGATGCAGGAGACCCTGGCGGCGATGGCCGACGACGACTGGCTGCCCGATGCGGGTTCCCCGATCGGCCCGGACGGTGGGCCCGTCCCGGCGTTGCGGATGCGGATCGGGATCAACACGGGCGAGGTGCTCGTGGGGGCGCTGCGGGCCGGGGGCGACTACACCGCCATGGGCGACGTGGTGAACACCGCCTCGCGCCTGCAGACGATGGCCGAACCCGGAGAGGTCCTGGTCGGCGGCAGCACCCACGCCGCCACGGCGTCGGTCATCTCCTACGAGTCCCGGGGAGCTCTGGTCCCCCGGGGCCGCGACGGAGCCGTGCCGGTGTTCTCGGCCATCACGGCGGTGCAGCCTCCGGGCTACCGGCCCCGTGCCCGGGTGGAGGCGCCGCTGGTCGGCCGCGGTCCCGAGATGGACGCGCTCACCGACGCCCTGGGCTTGTCGGTCGCCCGAGGGCGCGGTCAGATCGTCCTGATCGTGGGTGAGGCCGGTGTCGGCAAGACGCGCCTGGCCGACGAGCTGGCCCACGTGGCGGCGATCGACCACGGCGTGGCCCACTTCAACGGTCGTTGCGTCCCGTACGGCGAGGCGAACCCGTGGTGGCCGGTCGCCGAGGCCCTGCGCGCCGGCTGCGGTGTCCATCGCGACGATCCGCTGACGGTGGCCCACGAGCGGGTGACCCGGGCGGTGGCGACGGCATGCCGACCGCCCGACCCCGGGTCGGCTGCGCCACCGAACGAGCTGACCGGCGACTCCGAGGAGGCGATCGTCGCCGGCCTGCTGCACCTGATGGGGTACGAGGGCCCGTGGCGGGGGCTCGACGGTCCGGCGGTGCGCGCCGAAGCCACCCACGCGTTGGTGTCGTTCCTCGAGGCGTCGTTGCGCCACGGCCCGATCATGGTGCGGGTGTCGGACCTGCACTGGGCCGACCAGGTGGTGCTCGACCTGATCGACGAGGTGGCGGCCCGTCTGGCGCGCTGTCCCTTCCTGCTGGTGGCCACCGCTCGGGGCGAGCTCCAGGAGCGCTGGAGCCCGAGGGCGGGCCGGTTCAACACCCTGGTGCTCAACCTCGACCCTCTGGACCGGACGGCCTCGGCGCAGCTGCTCGACCTGTTGGCCGGCGCCGAGCTCGATCCGCAGCGGCGATCCACGCTGCTCGACCGATCCGGTGGGAACCCGTTCTACCTGGAGGAGCTCGTCGCTCTGGTCGGACCCGCTCCGGCTGCCACCGTGGGGGACCCTCCCGCGGGTGTTCCCGTCGGTGCCGTCGATGACGGGTCCGACCGACCGGGAGCGACCGGGTCGGCGTCGCGATCCGGACCCGGCGTCGGACGTGGGGAGCTCTCCGGGCCGGGCTCGGACGCCGCTCTGCCCGACACGCTGCGCGGATTGGTGGCGGCACGGATCGACGGCCTGGGCCGCGACGAGCAGCAGGTGCTCGAGGACGCGGCGGTGTGGGGGGCGTCGGGCACCGTCGAGGTGCTCCAGCGGATCGCGACGGCCATGCGATCCGGAGAGGACGTGACCCCCGTCGTGCGGAACCTGGCCGATCAGGACGTCCTCGTCCTCGACGGCGAGGAGTGGTCGTTCCGCTCCGACCTGATCCGCGAGGTCGCCTACGGACGGCTCACCAAGCGCGAGCGTCTGATCCGCCACCTGGGCATCGCCGAGTTCCTCGACCGCAAGTTCCGCGAGGCCGACGCGGACGACGGGACCGTCGACACCGTCACCCGCCACTTCGTCGAGGCGGCCCGACTCGACCGTGACCTGGGGCGTGCCCATCAGGAGCGGGCGGTGGTGGCCCACGCGGTCCGCTGGGCGCTCGAGGCGGCCCGACGGGCCGAGAGCGACGCCACCTGGGAGCTGGCCCGACGTCTCTACACCCAGGCGCTGGATCTGCTCGACGACGAGTCGGACCCGGTCGCGGTGGAGAGCCGCTTCCGTTGCCTCGTGGGGCGGTCCCGAGTGCGGTCCGAGGTGTGGGACGAGGCCGGGGCCCGGCGCGACGCGGCCGATGCCCTGGAACTGGCCGACAGCCTCGGTGACCCCGCGGACCGGGCGGTCGCCCTGCTCCGGCTGGGAACCGCCGCGGCTCGTGCCGGTGACTCCGAACGGGCCGAGGTCGAGCTGTCGGAGTCGATCCGGATCTTCGAGGAGACGGGCGATCTCCAGGGTCGGGCCGAGGCGCTGCGCGAGAAGGGGTTGGCCGCCCTGCTCCGCGGTGATTCCCGCGGTGCCGAGGACCCGATCGCGGCAGCCCTGGACGCCTTCCGCTCCGTCGGCGACCGTCGGGGCGAGGCATGGTGCCTCCAGAACCTGGCGTGGATCGCCCTGTCGGACGGCCGGCCGGTCGCCGCCGCCGAGTTCGTCGCCGCCTCCGAGGAGGCGTTCCGCGAGGTGGGTGATCGCGGGGGGCTGTCGTGGGCGCAGGGACTGGCCGCGTTCTGCCGCCTGGGCGAGGGCGACCTCGACGCGGCGGGCGAGATCGCGGGTCGGATCCTCCGCGAGAGCGAGCGTCGCGGCGACCGGTTCGGCGTGGGGATGATGCTGACCGCCCTGGCCCACGTCGAGCTGTGGCAGGGCCGGGCCCGGGCCGCGGCGGCCTCGGCGGAGCGGGCGGTGACGGCGTTCGCGTCCTCGACCGAGCTCGCCGGCACGGTCGGGCTCGAACAGGCGATGGCCATCGCGGGTCGGGCCGAGATCATGGCCGGCAACACCGGGAAGGGTCGGCACCTCCTGGCCGAGGCGGTGCGCTCCGGTCCAGGCGGCGCGCCGAGCGTGTACGGGTCCGGCGTCGCGCTGGTGACCGACGTCCAGCTGGGTCGGCCCGAACGGGTGGTCGCGTTGGATCCCGACCTCTGGAGCGTGGCGGCGGGCTCCGGGCGCCGAGGGGACCAGGACGCGGCGCTGGCGCTGGCACTGGCTCAGTCCGGACGTGTCGCCGAGGCGGTGCGGCGTGCTGACGCCGCCGTGGGAACCGATCCGGACCACGGGTACGTCGTGGCGTGCGCAGCCCTGGTCGCGGCCGCGGCCGGAGATCACGAGCGGGCTCGCGAGAGGGCGCTCCGGGTGCTCGGGCTGGCTCGGGCCACCTATCTGGACAGGGTCTGGGCCCGGATCGTCCTGGCCCTGGTGGCGCCGGGGGAGGGTGGGGTCGACCAACTGGACCTCGCCGACGGTGAGATCGGTCCGGGCGAGGACGTGGTGGCGATCGCGCTGGTCGACCTGGCGCGACTGGTCCTCGACGCCCGAGGCGAGGACCGATGGCGACAGGCCGACGGGGTCGAGCCTCGCGGGCTGGACCTCGGGGGATCCGAGGTCGGGCGCAGGCTGTGGGAGCTCGGACTCGACGACACCCGCTGGGTCGACCTGTTCGTGGCCGTGGTCACCGCCGGCGACCTGGCGGCGCCCGCGCCGTGACGCGACGGCGGGACGAGCCCGTGGGCCCGCCCCGCAGTCGACGTCGATGGAGATCCGCGATGGGTCAGCCGGGCTGGGGCACGTAGCGCAGGTAGGGCTTCTCCTCGCGCCAGCCGTCGGGGTAGATCGACTTGGCCTCGTCGTTGGGGATGGCCGGCGAGATGATGACCTCGCCGCCCTCGGTCCAGTTGGCCGGGGTGGCCACCTTGTGGTTGGCGGTGAGTTGCAGCGAGTCGATGACCCGGAGGATCTCGTCGAAGTTGCGCCCGGTCGAGGCGGGGTAGGTGAGGATCAGCTTGACCTTGTCGTCGTCGCCGATGATGAACACCGAGCGCACCGTCAGGGTGTCGTTGGCGTTCGGGTGGATCATGTCGTAGAGGTCCGACACCTTGTGGTCGGGGTCCGCGATCAGCGGGAAGTTCAGGGGCACGCCCTGGGTCTCCTCGATGTCGCCGGCCCAGCCCCGGTGGTCCTCGATCGGGTCGACCGACAGGCCGATGACCTTGACGTTGCGCTTGGCCCACTCGTCCTTCAGCTTGGCCACGGTCCCGAGCTCGGTCGTGCAGACCGGGGTGTAGTCCTTGGGGTGGCTGAACAGGACGGCCCAGCTGCCCTTCTTCCAGTCGAGGAAGTCGACGGTTCCCTCGGTGGTCTCGATGCTGAAGTCGGGGGCGCTGTCGCCGAGTCGGATGGCCATCTGCGGATCTCCTCTGATCGCGGGATTGATTCCAGACCAAACTAGTCGGGTATTCGGACGGCCGACAACGCGCCCGCTGGGCGGACACGCGTCGAGGCGCCGGCCGGTCCTGCCTCGATGGTTGCGAACATCTGCAAGCAATCCCTTGACGGAGTTCGCAGGCGCTTGCTAGAGTAAGCACCGAAGAGCGGTGAGCAACCACACCGCACCGATCCCGACATCCCGACCGGAACCGGACGGGATCAGACCGTGGAGGTCAACCATGGACAACCTGCTCGATCCCGTCACCGACATCCAGGACAAGGTCGTCGACGGTGTGAAGCGCACCAAGCAGCCGATCGCCGACGCCGTGGCGACCGTCGTCGGTCTGGTCCTCGACCAGGTCCCCTCGGTCCCGGCCCTGCCGTACGCCGAGCTGTTCCCGACCCCGCTCGAGGTCATCGACAACCAGGCCAAGTTCGCCACCAAGGTCGTCAACGCCACCAAGACCGTCGCCACCGCCGCGGCCAAGTCGGCAGCTCCCCTGACCGATCAGCTCCTCGACCGCACCGCTCCGGTGTCGGCGGTCAAGGCGGCCTGATCCCACAGATCTGGTCCGGAACTGTCCCCCCTGGTTCCGGAGACCAGTCACCGCCACGACACCCCCCTGGCGTGAGCGGTTGAGAGCGGCGGGCCCGAAAGGGCCCGCCGCTCCGCGTTCCGCCTGCAGGGCCGAGAGCGACGGGGCGGGCGGGGAACCGGCGGAACCGGGTCAGTCCGTCGTCGCCGACGGCGTTGCCGGTGCGGCGGGGTCCTGGTGCCGGTCGCCGTACCGGGCCGACTTGCGGCGCAGGAACGGCGACTCGATGAACCGCCAGGACAGCTCGGCGACGCCCATGCTGGCGACGACCAGGACCACCAGTCGCACCAGCAGGGCCGCCTTGCCCGCGGGCTTGGGGGTGAGGATGTTGAGCACCTCGTGCCAGAGGTACAACCCGTAGGCGCGCTTGCCGATCCACACCGCCAGCGGGAGCGACAGCCACCGGGCCGGTCCGACCCGGGGGTTCAGGTGGATCCACAGCACCGCGAACGGGATGCCGGCGAGCGCCAGGTTGAACCCGATGCTGCCGAACGGGTCGAAGGCGCCGACGCGGCCGGCGAGCAGGAGCTCGGCCACCAGCACGAGCGTGCCCAGCGCCGCCGCAGCGTCGAGCCATCGGCGCCGCGGAGCGCCGGGCTCGGACGCGACCAGGGCGTAGCGGCGCACGACCAGGGCCAGCAGGCAGCCCACCAGCAGCTGGTCGAAGCGCATCGCCGAGAACCGGTACAGGACCTCACCGACGTACGACACCCCGGTCCCGACGAACGGATCGTCGTGGGTCCAGTTCACCCCGACCGCCTCGCCCGACAGGCGCACGAGCACCCAGAAGCCCGCCCACGCCGACGCGGCCGCGATCAGCGTCCGTTGGCGGGCACGTGAGCGCAACCCGAGGAGCAGCAGGAACGGCCAGAAGAAGTAGAACCACTCCTCGACCGACAGGGACCACAGGTGGAACAGCACCCGGGGGGAGTCCGGCGTGGCGAATCCGAACAGGCCCAGGAAGATCTGGTACGAGTACAGGGCCGCGGCCCCGAGCTCGGCCCACACCGACGGGTACTCGGCCCCGATGAAGATCGCCGCGACCGCCACCAGCGCCAGCAGCGTGTACATGGCCGGGAAGAGGCGCAGCACCCGTCGGTGGTAGAAGCCGCGGAGGCTGACCGCTCCGGTGCGGTTCTGCTCGTCGAGCAGCAGGCTGGTGATGAGGAACCCTGACAGCACGAAGAACACGTCGACGCCGATGAGCCCACCGGCGAAGTACTCGGCTCCGAGGAAGTGGAACGCCATCACCGCGAGCACGGCGACCGCCCGGATGCCGTCCAGCGCCGGCTCGTAGCGCAGCGGTTCGGCGTCGACCCGGATGGGTCCGACGGCGTCGGGGGCAGCGGCGCGGGACCCACGCCCGGTGGCGTCGTCGGTGTCCATCGATCAGCTGTCGGCGCCGCGGTCGGCAGGCAGGTCCGCGGCAGGCAGGTCCGGGGCGGGTCGGTCCGGGGCGGGTCGGTGGTGCCGGGGGTGGAGCGGTCCGGGTCCCGGGTCGCGGATCTCGCCGCCGGCCATCTCGGAGCGCATCCGGTCCTGCGGAGCGGTGAAGCGGGTCTCCTTGATGCGCAGGAACCGGCGTTCGATGTAGCGGTAGCTGAGCAGGCCGGCGACGACGCCCAGCCCGGCTGCCACCAGACCGATGGCGAGCTTGCGCACGCCGTAGCTCGACTCGATCGCAGCCAGGAACGGCAGCAGCACCGGGATGTGCCACAGGTAGATGCCGTAGGAGCGCTGCCCCAACCACTGGGCGGGCTGCCAGGCGAGACCCCGGGCGGCCAGGGACTGCTGACGGAAGTACAGGTCGAGGATCATGGGGACCAGCCCCCACAGGGCGATCTGGTACCCGACGCTGCCGAACATGGTGAAGAACGGGAACCGGGTGGCGAACAGCAGGGCGGCGACGAACAGCGCCCAGCCGGCGGCACCGAGGACCCCGATGATGCGCCGGACCTGATCGGTCAGGGGTCGGGGGATCGCCCGGGCGACGAACGCGGCCAGGCAGCCGCACACGATCATGTCGGGGCGCACCGCGGCGATCCGGTAGAGCACGCCCTGCCAGCTCAGGTGGTCCTCGTCGACGAAGTGGGCCTCGATGCCTTCCCATGTGACGACGTGCTGGAAGCTCATCCGGATCGTGACGAAGATCGCGATGAAGACCAGGCAGCCGAGGATCAGGTTGCGGTCCGAACGCCGGGTCCCCCGCTTGAGGGACCGCTTCAGGATCATGGGCCAGAAGAAGTAGAACTGCTCTTCGACCGTGAGGCTCCACGTGTGGCCGATCGCCCCGATGGTGGCGGGGAAGAAGGCGGCGACCAGGAAGTACACGTAGAGGCTGGCGGCGAGGGACTCGACCCACCACAACCCGGCGTTCTCGAGCGCGTCGGGCGCCAGGATCTGCACCGCCAGCATCAGGACGGTGAACACGGCGATCATGGCGTACATGGCCGGGAACAGGCGCAGGGCGCGTCGGCTGTAGAAGCGGCGCATGTCGATGGTGTTGCTGCGGTTCTGCTCGTCGAGCAGCAGCGACGTGATCAGGAAGCCGCTGGCCACGAAGAACCAGTCGATGATGATCGGCGACCCGGGCAGCAGCTTGGCGGTGACCCCGGCGTGGTACAGCACGACCTGGAGCACGAAGATCCCGCGGAAGCCGTCGAAGGACGGGATGTGACCCAGACGGGGGGCGTCGACCCGGACCAGGCGGGCGGTGTCGGTCACGGTCCGGTCCAGTCCACTGTCGTGCGGGCGGCTGTCGTGCGGGCGGCTGTCGTGCGGGTGGTCGTCGCATCGGGCGCGATCGTCGGGCCGTCCTCGGCCTGCTCCCTCATGGATGCGCCCCGCATGTGCCCCGGTTTCCGGTCCCCGATGTCGACCACCCCCGAGCCCTCGACCCGGAACCCGTCAACGGTACCGACGTCGACCGGGGCTGTCCACGGACGCGGACGGACGGCGACCGGGGGCTGCGGCCTCAGACGTCGAGCGCTTCGCGGTCGACCAGGTCGGAGTTCTCGAGCAGGTACTGGCGTCGCTTGGCGACGTCGTTGCCGAAGAGGGTGTCGAACAGCTCGGCGGCGTCGGCCGCGGCCTGGGCGTCGTCCATGGTGAGGCGGCGCAGGATGCGGGTGCCGGGATCCAGACAGGTGACGGCGAGCTCTTCGACGTCCATCTCGCCCAGGCCCTTGAACCGCACCCACTGGAGGTTCTCGGCCTTGCGGTTGCCCCGGGTCAGCTCGTCGGTGAGGGAGAGCTTCTCCTCTTCGGAGAAGGCGTGGATGGTCCGGTCGCCCACCTTGACGGTGTACAGCGGGGGCTGGGCGGCGAACACCCGGCCGTCTTCGAGCAGCGGCCGCATGTAGGCGTGGATCAGGGTGAGCAGGAGGCAGCGGATGTGGCTGCCGTCCACGTCGGCGTCGCAGAGGATGATGATGCGTCCGTAGCGGGCGTCCGCGAGCTTGAAGTCCTTGCCCGAACCTGCGCCGATGGCGGTGAACAGCGCCTGGGCCTCGGCGTTCTCGACCACCTGCTTGAGGGTGGACTTGCCGGCGTTGACCACCTTGCCGCGCAGCGGGAGCACCGCCATGTACTCGGCGTTGCGGCCCGCCTTGGCCGGACCCGCGGCCGAGTCGCCCTCGACGATCAGCAGCTCGGCGTCGGGGCCGTGGACCCGGCAGTCGGCCAGCTTGTCGGGCATGCCGGCCGAGCTGAGCGCGGACGCCTTGCGGCGCGCCTCGAGGTTGGCCTTGGTCTGCACCCGGGTGAGCACCGCCTGGGTCAGCTTCTCCCGTAGGGCGTTGACGTGGGTCTTCTTGCCGCCGCCGTCGATCCAGTTGCCGAAGTTGTCGCGAACGACCTCGTAGACGATGGAGCCGATGGCGGGGGTGCCCAGCTCCTGCTTGGTCTGGCCCTTGAACTGCGGTTCGGGGAACGTCACCTTGACCGCGGCGACCAGGCCCTCCTGGACGTCGGACTTCTCGGCGCGGTCCTTTCCTGACTTGGAGAGCTTGGCCAGCTTCTTGGCTCCCGAGAGCAGGGCGTCGTTGGCGACCTTGGTCAGGGCCCGGTCGAAGCCCGACACGTGGGTGCCGCCCTCGGTGGTGGGGATCGTGTTGACGAAGCTCGACAGCACGGTGTCGTAGCCCTTGACCCAGCGCAGGGCGACGTCGACGGTGCAGGTCCGTTCGACCAGGCTCATCTTGCCGTCGACGGGGATCTTCTCCTCGAAGGTGCCGACGCCGTGCAGGGTGACGACGTCGGTGACCGGCTCACCGATGCTCAGCGTCTCGACCAGGTCGGCCAACCCGCCCCGGGCCAGGAACTCCTCGGGTTCGCGTCCCGGGGCGCGCTTGTCGACGAGGCGGACCTTGAGCCCCGGCACCAGGAAGCAGACCTGGGCGCAGTGGTCCCGGACGAGCTCGGCATCGATGGAGAGCCCCGGGTCGAAGATGTCGAGGTCGGGCCAGAACCGGACCCGTGTTCCGGTGCGCTTGGGTGGGACCTTGCGGACGACCTCGAGTCCGGAGCCCGCCTTGAAGTGGCCCTTGGCGTCGATGCGGCCCGGGACCCGGTGCACGAACGTGAGTCGGTGGGTGGCGCCGTCGCGGTCGACCTCGGCCACCAGCTTGGACGCCAGGGCGTTGACCACCGAGGCGCCGACGCCGTGGAGGCCGCCGGAGGCCGAGTAGGCACCTCCGCCGAACTTCCCGCCGGCGTGCAGCTCGGTGAAGACGATCTCGAGCGCGGTGCGCCTGCCGTCCTTCTTGCCGATGGGGATGCCGCGACCGTTGTCGGCCACCTCGACCGACCCGTCGCGGTGGAGGGTGACCTCGATCAGGTTGGCGTGACCGGCGGCGGCCTCGTCGACCGCGTTGTCGATCAGCTCCCACACCAGATGGTGCAGCCCTTCGGGTCCGGTGCCGCCGATGTACATGCCCGGGCGCTTGCGCACCGCGTCGAGTCCTTCGAGCAGCTGGATGCTCTTCTCGTCGTAGGTGTCGGATCGGTTGGTGGCGGGGGTCTTCGCGGCAGCCATGGCGGTTCCGAGTCTCCCACGGTGTGCTGACATCGCCGCTCATCCGTGGTTGCCGTCCCCCTCGCCCGGCGCGTCCGGGAAGTGACTACCGTCACTGCATGACCGACCCCTCGCCCCCGCCGCTGGTGCTCGACGACCTGGCCGCACCCCGCTTCGGGCCCGAGGCGACCGAGGTCATGGCTCTCGGAGCGGCGCTGGCCGACGACGTCGAGCTGGCGCCCGGTCGCCTCGTCGATGACGCGATCGCCAAGGCGGGCGGGCTGGACGACTTCGGGCCCGACGGCTGGCAGGAACCGCTCGAGGTGATCTGCCGGGCCTACCGGACCGAGGCCGGCCTGTCGCGGTTCGGCACCGTCAGCATCCACGCCCAGCTGGTGCAGCTGCTCGCCAACCGGTTGCTGGTCGCCGAGGTGATCCGCCGCCACCCGCAGGCGCTCGAGCAGGAGGTCCGGGCACCGATCGTGATCGCCGGGCTTCCCCGCACCGGGACCACGCATCTCCACAACCTGCTGTCGGCGGACCCGTCGCTGCGGTTCCTCCCCTACTGGGAGTCGATCGAACCCGTGCCCGCCGCCGGTGAACCGATGTTCGGCGACGGCAACCTGGCCCCGCGGACCGCGCGGTGCGACGCCGCGATCGACATGGCCGAGAGGTGGACCCCCGAGCTGAAGCGCATGCACGAGATGTCCACGTGGCACGCCCACGAGGAGATCCACCTGCTCGCCATCGACTGCTCGTCGATGTACTTCGACACGCTCGCCGTGATCCCGTCGTGGCGCGAGTACTACCGGTCGCAGGACCAGACCCCGCACTACCGCTACCTGCGGACGGTGCTGCAGGTGCTGCAGTTCCTGCGCGGCGGCGACCGTTGGGTGCTGAAGTCGCCCCAGCACCTCGAGCAGTTCGGCCCGCTCAGCACGGTGTTCCCCGACGCGACCGTCGTCGTCACCCACCGCGACCCCGCCGAGGTGGTGGTGAGCATGGCGACGATGATCGCCTACGTCGCCCGCGTCCACGTCGACGCGCCGGACCCGGTGGCGATCGGGAGGCACTGGAGCGGGGTGCTCGTCGAGATGCTCGGCGCGTGCGTCTCGGATCGCGGGCTGTTGGCCGATGAGCGGAGCACCGACATCCGCTTCGAGGACTTCATGGCCGACGAGGCGGCCACGGTGTCAGCGGTGTACCGGCTCGCCGCACAGCCGCTCGACGGTCGGGCCGCCGCGGCGCACGCTGAGTACCTGGCCGGTCACCGCCGCAACCGGCACGGACGGGTGCTCCACGACGCGGCGGCGGTCGGGATCGACCGCGACACGCTGTCGGCGGTGACCTCGGACTACCGGGACGCCTTCGGGGTCTGATCCGGAGCCGTCACCGGCTGCAGCGCCGATCGTCGGAACGGTCGGTGCTGCAGCCGGATCGGGTTGGTCACGGAGGCTCAGATGGTCCCGGTGCAGCCGCCGGTGGGGGTGATGTTCCACGGGTCGGCGTCGACGCCCGCGGTCGTCTGGCTGGCGCCGGGGGCGTTCGGTCCCGCCGCGTCGCCCCACCAGTTGCACTCGGCGGTCAGGTCGTTCGGGCGGGGTCCCCCGGCCTCGTTCCAGCGGACCCCGATCTTGGCGAGGGTCGGGTTGAAGCCCCAGGGTCCGCCGTCGAAGCTGTTGCCGGTGATCGTGGCCGGAACGGCGGTGGATCCGCACGCTCCGGCGACGAAGTAGTACAGGCCGGTGCGGTTGTCGGTGAACGTGTTGCCGGTGAACGCGTTGGGGTCACCGGCGACGTTCGTGCCGTCGCAGACCTGCAGGAACACCGCCGCGCTGAACCCGGTGAAGGTGTTGTCGGCGATGGTGTTGCCGCCCTCGGTGATCACCATCGCGGCCGGGTAGCTGTCGTCGGTCCAGCCGGTGGCGTCGAACTCGTTGCCCGACACGGTGACGGTCCCGGGCATCGGCCCGCCCGGGTACTCCGAGATCCAGATCGCCCGGTTGGTCACGTGGGTGAACGAGTTGCCCGTGATCGTGGCCGAGTCCACCGGGTGCGCGGCGCTGTCCTGGTCGACGTCCATCGGGCTGCGGAAGTCGGTGAACGAGTTGCCCGAGACCTCGTAGGTGCCCGAGCGGATCATGAGCGCGGCGTCGGTCATGTCGGTGCAGGTGTAGTCGCAGTCCGGCACCCACGGTCCGCCGTCGAAGCGGTTGTTGATCACCTTCACGTCGTTCCCGCCGAACAGCGCGACCAGGTGGTGGGTGGCCGGCGCGATCAGCGCCGCGTCGCCCTGGGGGTCGATGGTGAAGCCGTCGACGGTGACGTCGTTCGCTCCGTCGGGGGTCGGGTGCGGCTCACCGGGGGTGCGGAAGCCCTTGACGATGCTCTCCGGGCCGCGGGTGACCGGGTGGGCGCCGTCGCTCTTGCCGGCGTTGGCCCCCTCGAACACCAGCGGCTTGGTCACGATGACCAGCTCGGGGTAGGTGCCCGCCGCGACGTGGATGGTCTCGCCGGCCACTGCCTGGGTCTGTGCGTAGGTGATGGTGGCGCACGGCGACGCACTGGCGGCGCAGGTGCCGGTGTCGACGCCGGTGGTCGCCACGTAGCGACCGTCGTCCACCGGTGGCGGCGTTCCCGGATCGCCCGAACACGCGCTGAGGCCGATC
>WBZP01000224.1_pt1 | contig 79601 bp, 66 predicted proteins | sample 5204301 | NCBI WGS metagenome assembly WBZP01 (sample SAMN12412401, study PRJNA552823) | activated sludge metagenome | isolation source: activated sludge from nitrification reactor of wastewater treatment plant... | place: USA: Pennsylvania | collected 2017 | reverse complement strand
GTTGGTCCATACCGTCGCGTTGCGGAACAGGACGGTCGTGGCTTTCGGAAGTTCCTTCCAGCCATAAGCCATGTTCGGATAGCGCAGGGTGGCCGTCACCGGCGCCTCTTTCTTCGCGCTGTCGGTTTTCGCAACGGGGACGAAGGCGGAATCCAGCGTTGCAGTCCACGCGCTCCACTCACCGGAAGGCAACAAGACATTTCCGGAGAAGGCGGATTTCTCTGCAAGGCCGGTGAAGCGGTACAATCCTTTCGGTTCTCGCTTCTTCGCTTCGAAGCTGAAGTTTACCTGTTGACCCAGGCGACTTGCGGCAGCCTTGATGGCCGAGGTATCGTCGTAGAGGTACCATTCCGGAGTAGCGGCCTCTCCTCCTACTTTCAGGCGCAGGCTGTTGCCGTTGGCAATGCGTACCGTATAGTTGCCGCGGAGATCGGATAGTTGCGGGTCAACGAACTGATAGCGCTTACCCTTCACCCAGTTTTCCAGGATCGCATTGTCCTTTTCAAACAGTCCCTTCGACGTCACGAGGAAATTGGCCAGCATGCCCTTGCGCAGTGCCCCGACCTTGTCGGACAGGCCCAGGAAGGAAGCGGGGGTAGCGGTCAGTGCTTTCAACGCCTGCTCCTCGGACAGTCCACGCGCGATGGCTTTCCGAATGTTCTTCCAGAAGTCGCCGCGGTTTTTCAAGTCGCTGCTGGTCAACGCGAACTCGATGCCTTGCTGAGCAAGCGTGGCAGCATTACCGGGAGCCAACTCCCAGTTGCGCAACTGGTGCAACGAAATACCGAGCGCATCATACGGATCCGAGAGGTCGTACGCATCGGGGAATGCTACGGGAACGATCAGGCGGCAACCGGCGGCTTTGAGTTCCGCCGCACGCTCGTACTCGTCTCCGCTTCCTTTGATAAGAAAATTCACCCCGAACTCTTTGCCGATCCGTGCGACCCGGAGTTCGTTTTGTTTGTCGCCTGCTTCAAACCATTGCGGCAGCTCGAGGTTACGGTTAAACGATTCGAGCGTGATGTTGTATTCTTTCTTGTTGCCGCCTTCCTTGTACCAGCGTGCATCGTACCAGGTCTGGCGCAGCAGGGCGATGCTGCCCATCAGCGACGAAGGATAATCCTGCGTCGAGATGCCTTTGTCGAATGAATAGGCCGCGGCAGCGCGGTCGCGCAGGATCAACTCATGCTCTTCGCCATCGCCGAGCAGGACACAGGCCGCTGTGCCGCGAACGACGCCGTCGCGTTGCGTCGAGAGCACCGTTCCGAAACCCAGCTTACGCCACTCTTCGGCTTTCTTGGTATCGGCGACAAAGCTGCGATAGGCATCCACCTCCGCCTTGACAGCCTGGTTCCAGTCGTAGGCGCCTTTGGTATTCGTCAGCAACTGCGGGTCTTCGAAATTTCCCTGCGGACGCTTCAGCTCGGGTTGACCGTAATCGGAAACCAGTTCGATCAGCGAAGGATAGATCGTCTTTCCTTTGTAGTCGTACACGACCGCGTCGGATGGAACCGTGACACCGGCGCCGGCCTCCAGGATCAATCCATCGCGTACCAGGATGGTGGCGGGATCGACCACGGTCTTGTAGTCCACGTAGAGGCGGACATTCGTGATCGCATAGGTGATGTGCCGGGGGTCGGTGGGACCGTTGACAGGAAAGGTTTGCTGCGCGTTGGCGTTGATGAACAGAAAGAACAGGCAGCACAGGAGCGTAAAGAATCGTAGCATGCAGGTCGTTTAAGGCGACCGAAGATAACGATTCGTCAAGTGTTAAAAGGTGAATGAAACCTTAAAATCGGTGTTAACGGAGGACCTTCCCGGCCCAAATAACCATCGAATTACGCTCCCAGCGCAGCAGGATGGCTCCCGGTGGCAGCACCGGCAGGTTAAGCTGAAGTTCATTGGCCGCCGCCGGCAACCGATGGAAGGTCAGCTCCCTTCCGGACAGGTCCGACAACCTGATAGCATCACCAGCTTCCAGGTTCAGGCCCCTGAACAGCAGTTGGTCGCCGGACGGACTCAGTGTTACGCTCGGACCAGCCTTCACAGGAGGAGTGATTGCCGTTGTGACACAGGCCGCACATGTCCGCTGAACCGATACACTGGTATCGTTGAGTACAAGCGAATCGAAAATCAGACCGGCCGCGCAATCGGCTTTCAGATGTGCGTCGAGCCAGGGAAGCAGGAACCGGTTGATGCAGTCGTGCTGGACCGCGCGGGAAATCGCGGGAGCCGGAGTGCAACTGGCCTCACCGATGTTGCAATAGAAATTCGATTCCGCCATCTGGCAATGACTGCCGCCCCGGATGGTCACGAGGTTGCGGCAGTTGCTGCCAAGCGCATCGTACATGGGTTGTTGATGTGCCGCGATCGGTGTCACGCAGTCATTTTCACCGGCAAACAAAAGTGCGGGAAGGTCGATGCCAGCCGCAGCGGCGATCGCGGAAGGCGTTGTTTCGGCAGCAGCGAAATTGACGAGCACACGGAAACCCGTATCCTGTGCAGCAGCCAGAAAGCTGGCGCCTCCGCCCATCGAATGCCCCATGGCGGCGGAAGCCGTTGCGACGCGCTGATAGAACAAGCCGGAAGGATCGCTGTTTTCATTGAGCAGGGTGGAACGCACAAAGGCGATGTCCTGTCCGAGTGCGGCATGTTGGGGAGATAAGCCGGTTTCGGTGCGCGGAAACGCGATGATGTAACCGGCAGGAACGACCGCTTCCCAGATGTTCTGATACGCATCCCAACTCATCACGAAGCCGTGTCCGAATACCAACAAAGGATACGCTTCCCCGTTGCCCGCAGCGACCGGAACACCGTCGCCGGCCTGGTCCGCAGGATAGTAGACCTCCACCGGAACCGGTCTGCTCCGGGCAGCATCCGTATAGGTGGTGCTGAGATGACCAATGGCAAAGGGCTGGGCAAAGCCTTGAAAGCCGGTCAGCATCAGTCCGAAAAGGGTAAACAGCAGTCGCCTGGTCAGTTCCATAGGATCGGAAACAAGTTAAGCCGATTTTCTGTTCAGAAGAACACGCGTAAAAAGCCTACTTTTGACGAAAATCCTCCCCCCATGAGTTCCGCCCTACTCGCCAAGATCCACTTTATCAGCGCCCTGCTGTTCCTGATCCTGTACCTGGTCAAGCTGATCTTACTCTTCACGAACAAGAAGGCCTTGCAGTCGATGACCGCCGTGACGAAAGTTCCGGAAATGATCATCAGCACGCTCTTTCTGGTGACCGGCGTATGGCTCCTGGTGATCCTTGGTGGAATCAAGCTGTTCCACATCATCAAACTGGTCTTCGTGTTCCTCGCGATCCCACTGGGGGTGATCGGCTTCAAGAAACAGCGTTATGCAGCCGCGATCCTGTCGGTGCTCTTTATCGTCCTAGCGTACGGCATGGCCGAGATGAGCAAGAACAAGCCCTTCCTGCCGGCCAAGGTGGTGATGAATAACGACGACGGCAGTCCGTTGGCGCAAGGCGCGAAAGTGTATCATGCCAACTGCGTGTTTTGTCACGGAACTGACGGTAAAAAAATGTACCGTACTGCTCAAGACCTGACCGCTTCCAAAATGGACGCCCTCAGCATGCAAGGCATGATCACCGATGGCAGCAAGGGTAAGATGCCCGCCTACGGCAAAGTGCTCTCCGCCGAAGAGATCGCGCAGGTCGCGCTCTACGTGCAATCGTTGAAGACCGGTTCCAACATCCAGGTGAATCCCTGAGCATAGACATCCTTGTCCAAACACCTTCACCCGACCGGTCGTAAGCAGGAAACTGCGGTGCTCATCGGCCTACTGCAGAAAGGACAATCGGACCGGCAGTTGACCGAATACCTCGACGAGCTGGCCTTCCTGACGGAGACGGCCGGCGCCCTCACACTGCGTCGCTTTTCCCAAAAGCTGGACGCGCCCGACTCCAAGACCTTCATCGGCAGCGGCAAGCTGAACGAGATCCGTGATTTCATCGCCGAACACAAGGTTGACCTGGCGGTCTTCGACGATGAACTGAGCGGCACACAGATCCGCAACATCGAAAAGGTATTGAACTGCCGCGTGCTCGACCGCAGCAACCTCATCCTCGACATCTTCGCCAAGCGTGCCCGCAGCGCACAAGCCAAGGCACAGGTGGAGCTGGCGCAATACCAGTACCTTCTCCCCCGCCTTACCCGTATGTGGACGCACCTCGAGAAGCAACGCGGCGGCATCGGGATGCGCGGTCCGGGCGAATCGGAAATTGAAACAGACCGTCGGGCCATCCGGGACCGACTGGCCCGCCTGAAGGAACAGTTGCGCGCGATCGAAAAGCAAAGCGCCACCCAGCGCAAGCAACGCGGAGAATTCGTGCGCGTGGCCCTGGTGGGTTATACGAACGTCGGGAAATCCACGCTGATGAACCTGCTCAGCAAAAGCGACGTCTTTGCCGAGAACAAATTGTTCGCCACACTGGACACCACCGTTCGCAAGGTGGTATACGACCGGATCCCGTTCCTGCTCTCCGATACGGTGGGATTCATCCGGAAGCTGCCGCACGGACTGATCGAATCGTTCAAATCAACGCTCGACGAAGTTCGGGAAGCGGACGTGTTGTTGCACGTGGTCGACATCTCCCATCCGCAGTTCGAGGACCAGATCGCCGTGGTAAAAGAAACCCTGGCCGAACTGGGTACGGCCGACAAGCCCACCCTGATGGTGTTCAACAAGATCGACGCCTATCATTATGTACCGAAGGAAGAAGACGATCTGACGCCCGAAACGAAAGAGAACCTTTCGCTGGAAGAATTCAAAAAAAGCTGGATGAGCCAGTTGGGCGAGCAATGCGTATTCATCTCCGCCGCCAATCGGACCAATATCGACGAGTTGCGACTACGCCTTACTTCGATGGTGAAGGAGATACATTTGGTGCGGTATCCGAATTATTTGGGGAGTGAACAGTGAACCCTGCCCGCCGTAGCTTTAGCGTAGGCGGGAGTGAACAGCGAATAGCGAATAGCGAATAGTAAAAGGTGAACAGTTACTAGTTACTAGTTACTAGTTACTAATTACTAGTTCCCGATAATAAAAAAAGAAACCCCGACAAGCGGGGTTTCTTTTTTTGTTATCGGGGTTTATCGGCCGGCTTTGATGTAGCTCCAGCCTTCTTGTTGTTTGTCGCTGAGTTCGATGATGGCGGCGGGGACCACGTCGGATTCGGGTAGCAGTTGCTCCGCTTTGATGTTCATGCGTTTCATCGAGTTGCCGCAGGCTTTGAACTCCACCTGTTCCTTTTTAAGGCTGACGACTTGTTCACGAAAAAAAGTGCTGTCGGTCATGAGCAGTTTCACCGCCGGGCCATGGCAGACAAGTTCCAGTTGCGCCTGCGGGTCGGCATTACGGAAGTTGCGAAGTTGCCGTAGCGTGACCGACATCACCGCCGTGTCTCCGCTGGAGAGGTCGATCACCGCTTTGCGCTGACTGGTTTGAGCAATGCCCTCGCCGGCCAGCAGCAGCATGCACCCGCAAAGCAGAAGCATCCGAAAGTAACCCATGGTTGAGATCAATGCTGGATGGATACCGGCTTGGATGAGAAAACCTGTCCGCGCTCGTCGGCGATGTTGAGCAGGTAATTGCCGGCCGGCAGGTTGGCAACATCGAGGCTTCCGCGGTTCGATTCAAGCGCCTGGGTGAGTACCAGCTTACCGGACAGATCCAGCAGGCGCGCTTCGAGTTGCAGCGGGCGCTCCAGCTCGAAGGATACGTTCAGGTCGGCAGCGGCCGGCTGGGGGAACACGCTGAGGTTCTTCACGGGCGAAGCCAGTTCGTCGATGCCGACGGTACCGGAGAACGCGAGGTCGTCGATCCACAATTCCGTGCCCACTGTTCCCGAATTGAGTGCAAGCGGACCAGTGGCGATATACATGAGCATCGAGTCCGGCTTGTAGCCTTCGATATAGGTCAGGTCAAGATCAAAGGATACGTAAGCGGTGCCGCTCGTGGATTCGCCGATCTTCAGCGTACCGGCTGCAACGGTCTTGCGGGTATTCGTACCCGTGTCATACTTATAGAGTCCGACCACGATGGAGGCCGTGTCGCTGCCAGCTTTGGTATAACGGTAGTAACCCGTCAATTTACGGTGACGCACGGTATCGGGTGTGCCGCCGATGATCGACAAGGTCGTCGTGTTGATGCTGCCATTGGAGGCTACGCCGGGAACAGGCGCATTGATCGGAAGCGGAATGTTCAGCGGCCAGGTCTTGAGATGCAGGGCCGAAGCACCGCCATGCACATTCGCGGTTTCGCGGATGGCGCTTCGCTGCAAAGGACCGTTGGCCATCGACACGCTATCGGTGGTCTTCCAGAAATCGGGCAGGTCATAATTATACGAGCCGGTACTACCGGAACCGGTAAAGGTGGCCCAGTCTTCGAAACCACCATTGGGAACGTCCTGCGCAACGGCAGTGAAACTGAAGAGGCAGATCGCTGCCAGGTAGGAGAGAAATTTCATGAGGGAGAATGGTTGGTGAACCAAAGATAAGGAATTGCGGGGTTCGGGTTCCGGGTTTCGGGTTCCGAGTTTCGGGTTTCGGGTTGGATAATATGAGGAGCGAAGAACTAGGGGCGAGGAAGTTAAGCGAAGTCCAACGTTCAAACGTTCAAACGTTAGAACGTTATAACGTTAGAACGTTAATCGGATAAAATGAAAAAAGCCGGTAACTACCGGCTTATCCATTTCTTTGTTGCACCGCCTTAACCGCCGATGACCACTTTCAGCTTGGTGCCTACTTTGATCTCGTTGTCGCGGAGGGCGTTCATCTCCTTGATGCGCTCGACGGTCACGCCTTCGTAGCGTGAGGCGATATTCCAGAGGGTGTCGCCGGGTTGAACGATGTGGTAAACCACCTTCATGTTGTCCGGCGTCGGGATCGAGGGTCCGTTATGGGAAGCCGTGGTGTTAACCGAGGCGGTGGAGGCCGTGGCTTGCGCGGAATCGTTCGCAGGAGCGGCCGTGTCGGTACCGGCAGGCTGTGGCGCCGGCTTGACGCGCGCCGCCATCACCGGCGATTTCTTCTTCACGCTGACGTACACGGCGAGGTTTTGTCCGGCCATCAGGCGGGTGCTCTTCAGGCGGTTCCAGCGCTTGAGGTCGGATACGGTGCAATTGTACTTCCCGGCGATGCTGCCGAGGTTGTCGCCGCGACGCACTTTGTGGTACTTCCTGACGGTCTCGCTGACGTAATCCGCTCCGTCGTCGCCGGACGCTTCGTTCGAAGCAAACAGGGCGGATGCTACCGGGGTCTCTTGCGGCTTGTAAATGCGATCGAGGCTGCCGAGGTAGGTGTTCACCTTGTTCACCGGAAGACGCAGCGGCTGTCCTTCCTCGGCATCGGGGATGATACCGCGTTTGTACACCGGGTTGAGGTACGCGAGGAGGTCGTACGGGATGTCGATGGCGTCGGAGATATCACGCAGGGCGACCTTCTGGTCGACCAACACCGTGTCGATGTCGAAGAAATTGACCACCGGAGGAACCGCGGTGAGGTTGTGTTCGCCGGTGTAGTTCATCAGGTAAGTGACGGCGATGAAGGCCGGTACATAACCGCGTGTTTCACGCGGCAGGTATGGACTGATCTCCCAGAACGAATGCTTGCCACCCGAGCGGGTGATGGCGCGGTTGACGTTGCCGGCTCCGCAGTTGTACGCGGCGATGACCAACAGCCAGTCGTTGTAGATCGCGTACATGTCCTTGAAATATTGACAGGCGGCATAGGTCGACTTCACCGGATCGCGTCGTTCGTCGATGAGGGAGTTGACCTTGAGACCGTACAAGCGACCGGTCGGCAGCATGAATTGCCAAAGGCCCGTCGCGCCGACCGGAGAAACCGCCATCGGGTTGAGCGCGCTCTCCACGATGGAGAGGTACTTGAATTCGAGCGGAAGTCCCTGCTGGTCGAGGATCTGTTCGTAAAGCGGGAAATACAGGTTGGCCAGTCCCATCACGCGTTCGGTCAGACCGCGCTTTTGAACAGCGTACATGTTGATGTAACGCTTGACCTCGTCATTGAAGGTCATCGGGATGGGCGTCTGGATGCGTTCCATCCGCTTTGCGTAGATGTCGTCGTCGTAGGTGGGAATCTCGAACGGCTGAAAGGCCGTGGAGCTATTGGTGTTGGCAGCGGCGTACATCCGTTGCACGAAGCTCTGGTTCACCAGGCTGTCGAGCGTTGCGGCGATCGGGTCGTAGCAGGCCGGGGAGGCCGGGTCGCTGCAATCGGGGCCTTGTGCTGCAACGGGTGCAACAGGTACTATGGCTGCGGCCAGGAACAAGAGTCCTGACAGAAGGGATAAACGGAGGTTGAGCAGGCGCTTCATCGGGATGGCGTTCGGTCAGAGGTCTACTTCGTGGCAGAATCTCGTGAAGTGGGTCGCAAAAATATGATTTCGTGGCCGTTATAATCTAAATGTACGATGAAGCGAACCCCAGGGTCAGGGTAAAAGCCTGATAATCTTACCCTTAAAAATGGACCCCGACCGGAAATGGTTTATCTTATTGAATTTTAGATAGTTACGATTCTGGCGGGAAGATGAGGGGGGGGGGGGGGTGATTGGTTATTTTTGATTTGTGATTAGCGATTGGGAATGTGAAGTTGGAAAAAGGAGACTGCCTGCTGTCAACTGCCTACTGCCAACCGGGGACCGCCTGCCGCCAACTGCCTACCGGGGACTGCCTACCGGAACCCTCACCCCTCCCCCCCTGCCCCTCGTCCCTGCTTCCGGCCATTTGGCGGGATTTATTGGACTTCCGGCCGCTGCAGGCCCATTTTTGTCATCGTCTAATCAAGCGCCGTCCCGCTCTGCGAAATGCGGGAAAGGTGAATCCTCCGACCAGTCTGGGAATAACGCCCGCTTAACCGCGGCTGAAAATGTATTGCCCATGGCAATGGAAACGGCGCTGCTTGGCTGCGCACTACCGGTAGTGGCTCACCTGCTCGAGGACTTCCTCCGCAGCAGGGGCTATCAAATCGAGTCCGACAAGGACCATCCTGAACACATCCTGGCTTACCAGGATGGTTCCTGGTTCAGGAGTCCCCGACGGGTGGAGATCAACCTCCTGCCCGTCGGGGAGAAGACCACCCGGGTGGAAGTCACCGCCGAAATCGAATCACGCAAACGTAACGAGGAAGCCGAAGAGATCCTGGAAGAGAAGATCATCGAGGCCATTTGTAAAAACTACCAAACTACCCTACAACAGAACAATGGGCTACGATGACATCACCCCGCATCTGAACAAGATCGCCACGCTGTACCTGAAAGGCAACAAGCGAAAGGTCGGCTGGATCTTTGTCGACCGCAAACAAGCGAACTCCACACCGCCTGCGGAGATCTCCTTCATCAGTGTACAAAAAGGAAAACGCCTCCTGGAGGCGTTGGAAAACCGGGAAACCGAAGCGCTCGAGCCCTTCCGGGAAGTGCTTCCCGTCATGCTGATCGAACGTATCCGTTCGAGCAAGTAAGGGTTTTACTTGGCGTCTTCTTTGGAGTCGGAGCCGTTCTTGGCGTCTTTGAACTCCTTGATGCCCTTGCCGAGACCCTTCGCAAGTTCCGGAATGCGCTTGGCGCCGAAGAACAGGAGGAGGATGACGAGGATGATGAAAATCTCGCCGCCACCAAGGCCTCCGAGGAATCCGAGCAGAATGGATGCTAACATCGCTGAATGAATATGTTGCAAAAGTAATCAATTCCCGACCGCCGGCGGGTGAATTCCGGCTGAACCGTCCCGCTTACGATCGATTTCGCCCTTTTCAGGCGAATTGAGCAGTTTCCGAAGATCACCGGGAAGCCAGCCAGCCTTCGGGATCCATCTTCGTACTGCCTTTCCAGATCTCCAGGTGCACTTCCGTACGCCCGTCTTCGTCGCTGGTCTGGATCCGCCCGATCGGTTGCCGGGTGATCAGTTTATCCCCTGCTTTCACGAAGACTTCGGAGAGATTCGAATACAAGGTGAAGTACTCGCCATGCTGCACGAGCACGGCGTACTTGTCGACCACCATGATCACGCGCAGTACCTTTCCTTCGAACACCGAACGCGCGCGCGCGCCGCGTGCGGACCCGATGTCGACGCCGTTGTTGTTCACCACCACATCGCGCCAGACCGGGTGGGGATGACGACCAAAGGAACTGGTGATCACGCCCTGCTCGACCGGCCAGGGCAAACGACCGCGGTTGTTCTCGAAGTCGCTGCTCAGCTTCGCCGCTTCCGGCGTATTGGAGAGCACGGAAGGTGAGTTATATTTTTCCGCCGTACGGGCGACGTTGTTGCTCTTGCTGGCGGTAGCGCCCGACGACGAACGTTTTCTCGCCGCAGCCTGGGCCGCTTCGATCTCCTTCCGGATGATCGATTCGATGCGGGCCGAAAGCTGCTGTTCCTTGCGTTGCTTCTCGCGCAAGTCGGCGCGCAATTTCTTTTCCTTCGCGCTGAGGTTACTCAGCAGCGAAACCTGTTCCTTTTTCTCCTTGTCGAGCTCTTTCTTCTCCTGCTCCTTCGCCACGAGCAGTCCGCTCTTCTCTTTGCGTACATCCTGCAACTGACGCTTCTTGCCGCTGAGCGAATCCTGGATCGCGACGATCATGTCGTGCTGCCGATGGCGGTAGCGGCTCAGCTCACGCAGGTACTGCATGCGCTTGAACGCCTGGTTGAAGTTCTCCGCCGAGAACACGAACAGCAGTTGCGAGGCCGGGCGCTGGTTCTTGTACGCGTAGTACAGCATCCGCGCATACTGGTCTTTCAGTCTTGCAAGACGCTGGTTGAGCGAATCGATGTTCGTCTCCACCGTACCGATGTTCTTATCGACCGAACCGATCTCCGACTGGATCGTCTGGATCAATTCCGTGCGCCGGTTGATCTTCCGGTTCAGGTTGACCAATTGATTGAGGGACGAACTCTTGTTCTTCTTGGTCTCTTTGAGCAGTTGGTTGGTGTACTCGATGTCCTTGTGCAGTTGCGCTTTCTTGCGTTCCAGCTCTTTCTTACTCTGCGCAAACGCGCCGGAAAGCAGCACCAGCAGGCAAATGCCTACCAGTCCGAGCGTCCGGACAAGACTCACAACTTGCTTATTTTCAACAAAAAAGGACATTTCTACTGCTTGCCAACCCTAAGATAACGGAGAATTCAGCAAGGAAGTTGAACGGGGAAATGGGGAAAATGTTCGGGAATGTTACGGTTTCGGGTTCCGAGTTTCGGGTTTCGAGTTGTTGGAATGCAACTGTCTTCAGGACTTATGAAATAAGGAATTACTCATCCCAAAACCGGAAACCCGAAACAGGAAACTGGAAACCCGAAACAACAAACAACTGATACAAGCTACCAACCATGCAACCTAGCCCCGGGTGAGCTCGTCGAGCAGTTCGTTGAGAAACGGATCGGCGCTTAGGTGACGAGCGAACACGGGACCGATGGTGAGGAATGCACGTTCGTTCAGCTCCTAATGATCATGATGGATCCTTTGCGAATTGCCTGGGGAAGGTGCGGGGGAGTTCCGGGTTCCGAGTTCCGGGTTCCGAGTTTTGTACTGTTTTGAAGAGTGTTTAATGTCCATCTACTACTTCCTAACCCGGAACCCGGAACAATAAACTCACTTGCGTTCGTACTTCTCCGGCACGGTAAACGGCATGGCGACGGGTTCGTCGGGGGTGATTTTGTCGTAGGTGATCTTCATGATGACCGGTGTGGAGCCGGAGACCGTGACGATGACTTGTTGCGGGAAGAGGCCGGTGGAGACGGAGTCGAAGGCGGTATAGCGTGCTTCGACCCAGCGGTCGAGTTTGTCGTCGGTGATCTTAGCTTTGGCGATGCGGTAGTTGCCGTCGATCCAGAAATCCTGCACGACCGGCGTGTTGGGATCCTTCTCCTCCATCGCGCGTCGGGCCTGGCGCTTGTTGAGGGTGCTGAGGATGAAGTAGGGTTCTTCCTCGTAGAGGGATCTGATCTTTTCGTTGGTACGGTAAGGAAAGTAGTTGCCGGCGATCACCGCCTGGATCATCGCGAAGCTGACGGGCGCGTGCAGCATTTCCTCGAGGTAGTCGTACTTGCGGATCGCCACTTCCTTGTGTACGCGGTCGAGGATGACGATCGAATCGGGCGTGATGAGTACGCGGGCCGCTTCGATGCCCAGCAGCGGGGTGATGGAGATCCACAGCAGGCTGTCCTTGCGGAGCCGCATGTTCACGTCGAACGAATTGGTCTCGCCGCGTTTGTCGGTATAATCCACCTGCGCTTTGGCGGTGAGCCATTCGCTGCGGAAGGCACGGGCCGAGACGCTGTCGAATACCGCGGCGGCATCATCGCCTTTCACCTTCACCGGGACCGGCACGGACTCGACGATCTTCTTGCTGGTTTTGCAGGACGAAAAAAGCACAAGTGTGCTGATCAAAATGCCGAGTGCTATTCCGAAACGTGTGGAGTTCATGGGCCGGTAACGAATGTAGGCATCCTGCACGAGATCAAGGCAGGCGGGCGGGGCCGGGTTGCAGGTACACGATAAACAGGAAGGAAAGCGGCAGCTTACTCGACGTACTTCCGCTCCAGGATCTTCTTCTCCAAAAACTCGGAAGCGCCTTCGCCGGCATTCTTTGCGCGCTGCCAGTAGTCGAGGGCGCCGGCGCTGTCGCCCAGCTTGAACAATACATCGCCGTAGTGTTCGAGCACCGTGGCGCTGTTGTCGCTGCCGTTCTTCAGTGACTTGCCGATCCACTCTTTTGCGTCGTTGTACCTGCCGAGGCGAAACATGATCCAGCCGTAGGTGTCTTCGTAGGAAGCCTGGTTAGGTTCGAGTTCGTTCGAGCGCTTCGACATCTGCTCCGCCTTTTCGAGCCGCTCGCCGCGGACGGACAAGTAATAGGCATAGTTGTTCAGCACGTTGGCGTTCTTCGGATCGATATCCAGCGCCTTGTCGTAGTTCTCGTCGCTGCGCGCGAAGTCCTTCAGCTCCTGGTAGGCATCGCCGAGGCTGGCGTAGAAATTCGATTCGAGCTCCTTGTTGTCGACCACCAGCTTGACGCCGGCATTGAGCGAAGCCACCGCTTTGGCGAACTGTTTCTTCTGGCTGTTGGCGATGCCGTTGAAGAAGTACACCAGCGGCTGGTCGGGGAACAGGTTCATCGCCTCCTCGCTGTCACGGATCATGGCGTCCCAATCCTGCAACTGCGAGTCGAGGAAGAGGATCTGGCTGATGACGGTGAACTCCTTCGAGCCGAGTTCCTGTGCCTTGCGGTAGGCGACGCGGGCTTCTTCGTACTTCTTTTCCTGGATCAGGAAATCGCCGCGGACGGCGAAGGCGCGGGGATCGCTCGGGTGGGTCTTGACCAGCAGTTCGGTCATCTCCATGGCCTGCTCCCTGAGTTCCGGATGCAGCTCGATGAGGGCGTAGTACGAACTCAGGATACTGATCTTGGTTTCGATGCCCAGCTCCGGGTTGTTGAACGCTTTCTTGAGTTCGACAACCGATTTCTCTTTCTCGCCATTGCTGCGGTAGTAATCGGCCAGCGAGAGATGAATGAAAGGATTGTCCGGGTCGATCTCGAGGATGCGGTTGTAGGTCTCGAGCGCTTTTTCCTTCTGTCCCATCGCCTGGTAGACCTCGGCCAGCATGCCGTAGGCCTGGGGATCGTTGGGGTCGTTGGCGATGAGTTTCTGCAGCTCCGAGACGGCCATGTCGTTCTTGCCCATGCGCTGATAGATGCGCGCCTTGGCCGTGCTGATGTCTTTGTTGACGCCGGTGCGGTCTTCGAGTTTATCGTAGGCCTTCACCGCTTCGGCGGGCTTGTCGGCGAAGATGAGCGCGTCGGCCCACTGCAGGTAGAAATCGGAACGGTCGGGGTTCCGCTTCACTTGTTGTTCCCAAACGGCGGCGGCTTCGGTGAAGCGGCGGTTGCGTTGCAGGACCTCCGCGTAGGTCTGCGCGTACCATTCGTTGGCGGGATTGATGCTGTAGGCCGACTTGGCGAAGAAGAGCGCGTCGCCGAACTTTTTCTGCTCGATGAAGATGCCGGCCAGCTCGTACATGGCGGCGGCATTGCCCGGGTCTTTGCGGATCACCTCCGCGAACAGGTCGGCTGCGGCGTTGTAGTTGCCGAGGATCTTTTCCTTGTTCGCGTTGAAGAAGAGGTAGGTCACGTCCGCCCGTTGGGAAGGCGTCAGCGCGTCTTTCGCAGCCGGGGTCTGCACACGCGTGGTGGCAGACTCCTGACTTTTACAGGCGCCAAGGAGCAGAAGCGCGAACAGGAAATAGCGGGAGTTACGCATGCGGGCGGGTTGATACCGGATCAATGGTGGGTCGTGGAGTAATCGCTGATGCTCAATTGCTCGGGGCGAAGGTGCAGTTGCGCGGAATGCCCGATCATGGAGTTGTCGACATTGGCATGCTTCAATGTTACACCGGTTTGGAGGATGCTGTTGCTCACCACCGACGACTCGATGCGGGAATTGGCGCCAATGCTAACGAACGGACCGACCACGGAATTTTTCAAAACGACATTTTCTCCGATAAAACAGGGCGGGATGATGACCGAATGCTCCTGCTTGACGGAGGCGGCCACGGTCGCTGCGCCGGCCTGGTAGTCGAGCACGCGCTTGTTGGTATGCACGGTGGCGTCCTTATTACCGCAGTCGAGCCACTCCTCCACCTTACCCGGGACGAAACGCGTGCCTTTGCGTTTCATGTTCTCGAGCGCGTTGGTAAGCTGGTACTCGCCTTTTTCCCGGATGTCGTTGTCGAGCAGGAATTGCAGCTCCTTGCGCAGGTATTCGCCGTCCTTGAAATAATAGATCCCGATGATGGCCAGGTCGGAGATGAACTCCTGTGGTTTCTCGACAAAATCGGTGATGAATCCTTCACCGTCGAGCTTGACCACGCCGAACATGCGGGGGTCGTCGATGCGGTTGACCCAGATTACACCGTCGCGGCTTTCGTCGATGGTGAACTCGGCACGGAACAGCGTATCGGCGAAGGCCACGATGACCTTTCCCTGGAGTGCGCTCTGGGCACAGAGGATGGCGTGGGCGGTACCCAGTGGCTCGTCCTGGTAGTGGATGGTTCCGCGGGCGCCAAGGCGTTCGGCGATGGCAATGAGTTGCTTTTCCACTTCGGCACCAAAGTCGCCGATGACGTAGGCGATCTCGTCGACCTTTTCCTTACAGGTACGCGTGATGTCTTCCACCAGCCATTCGACAATAGGTTTTCCGGCTACCGGAATGAGGGGTTTCGGAACGGTCAGCGTATGCGGCCGCATCCGTTTGCCCATACCGGCCATGGGGACGATGATCTTCATTTGTGGGTTGAATGTTCCGGGTTTCGGGTTTCGGGTTCCGGGTTTTGCATGCCCGCGTTTCCTTCCCGATTCTATCGCTACCCGATTTATTGATTGAATTTAAACTTGAATGATTTCGTCAAATGCACCATTCAGGTGGCCTTGCCTTATTTTCCTGTTGAACCGAAACCACCGGTGCCTCGATCGGTGAGGGAGAGTTCTTCGGCATCGGTCCATTCCACACGTTCGTGGCGGGCGACGACCAGTTGCGCGACGCGTTCGCCGTCTTCGATGCGGAAGGTTTCGTTGGACAGGTTCACCAGGATCACCTTGACTTCGCCGCGATAGTCGGCGTCGATCGTGCCGGGGGAGTTGAGTACCGTAACGCCACGTTTCGCGGCGAGACCGCTGCGCGGGCGCACCTGCGCTTCATAACCAACCGGAAGTTCGAGGAACAAGCCCGTGGGTACGAGCGCGCGCTCGAGGGGTTTCAACTCGATTGGAGTTTCGAGGAAGGCGCGAAGGTCCATGCCGGCGGCGTGGGCCGTTTCGTAAGCAGGTAGCGGGTGTCGGGAACGATTGATGATCTTGACGTTCATCGTGTAGAGTTTCGATGGTTTTAAAAATGAAATGACGGTAGAAAATCCGCGTATGACATTTCAAATGGCATTTTCGCGAATTGTTACCGACTCCATAGTCTCGACAAAGGTAGCTTTTTCCGATGCTCATAGGCCGCTGCAACACCTATCCAGGTCAGGAGTAAGCCGGAGTTGATCAGCGTAGTTTGCCAGGTAGAACCGCTGAATCCGCGAAGCCATTCGCTGAGGAAAAAGATGAGGAGTGCCGAGCCGATCAGGTAGGCGAAGGCAGCCAGGTCGTACGGGACGGGATAATACCGCTGGCCATAGTAGTACGATACCGCCATCATGGAAGCATAGCAGACGAGCGTCGCCCAGGCTGCCCCGAGATAGCCGAAGAACGGGATCAGCAGGACGTTTAGCACCACGGTGATGACCGCGCCAAAAACCGAGAACCAGGCACCCCATCGGGTATGTCCGGTGATCTTGTACCAGAACGACAGGTTGAGGTAAACCCCGAGGCAGAGGTTGGCGATCAACAGAATCGGGACAACGACGAGCCCGGATCGGAAATCGGGGCCTATGAACTCCTGGATCCAGTCCATGTACAATTGTACACCGAGGAAGATCAGCGCCCCGGCCAGTACAAAGTAGTGCATGACGGTCGCATAGAGTTTCGGCGCGTCTTCCTTGCCGGCCTGCGTGAAGAAAAACGGCTCGGCAGCGTAGCGGAACGTCTGCACGAACAGGGTCATGAGGATGGACAGCTTGTAGCAGGCACCATAAATCCCCAGTTGCACCATGGACGTCGAAGGGTCGCGCACGAGTTCCGGTAACAGGATCCGGTCGATGGTTTCGTTGATCATCCCGGCGAAACCGGCGATCATCAACGGGAAACCATAGCGCAGCATGTTTTTCCAGAGCGCCGGGTCGAAGCCCCAACGTACAGGTAGCAACTCCGGCAACAAGAGTAGTAAGGTGATGCCGCTCGTCACCACGTTGATCACGAAGACATACCCCACCCCGAACGAAGGATCATAGAGCGCTGCGCAGAAACTGTTCGGGTCCTGCCTGATCGCGTAGGGGCAGTAAAGCAGGAAGAAGCAATTCAATCCGACGTTCAGCAGGATGCTGATCAGCCGGATGGTCACAAAGCGCGTGGCGCGATTCTGAAGGCGTAATCGTGCAAACGGCAGGGTGGCGATGGCATCGAAGGCGAGCACAGCCGCGAAGCAGGAAATGTAGAGCGGATAATCCTCCGTGCGTGTTCCTTCGCTCAGTTCACCGGACAACCAGCCGGAGGCGAGGATAATCGTTACTGCACCCAGTACCGAAGTCAACAGCAGGGATAAGAGTCCGGTTGAGTAGACCTTTTTGTTATCACCGGTTGATTGGGAAAACCGGAAGAAGGCGGTCTCGAGTCCGTACGTAAAGAGCACATTGAAAAATGTCACATACGCGTACAACTGCGTCACCACCCCATACTCCGCCGTGTCAAATACCCGTGTGTACAAGGGTACCAGCAGGTAGTTCAGCAGACGCCCGAGGATGCTGCTCAAACCGTAAACGGCGGTTTGGGAGGCGAGCTTTTTGAGGAGAGACAAGGTGGGTTTAGGGTTCCGAGTTTCCTGCCTTCGCTAAAGCTTCGGCAGGCAAACGGGTTTCGGGTTTCGAGTTTCAGGTTTGGAGCGTGTTATGGTTCCATCCGGGATAAACAATACACTGCCTCCATTTGAACAGCATCCGCTTGGTGCGCTGTCCCGGTCAGGAGTTCACAATCAGGCGGTAGTTCCGTACGCCCAAACCGATTCCGATAGTCGTTTCAGGATCAGTGCTAACGAAAACCAGGTGGTCAAATTTCCTTCAATGCTCATCTCACAATGACGAACTCGCGGAAATTTTTCAAGGGGGTGGGGTGGATTTCTACTTCGTCAACGCGCGCGGCCTCCGGTCCTTCATGACACCAGTGGATGAATCGCTGGAGTCGTTCGGGGTCCCCTTCGGCCACGACCTCTACCCGGCCGTCAGGAAGGTTGCGCACCCAACCCCGAATATTGAGCTCCAGGGCCTTCAGATGCGTGAATTTTCGGAAAAACACACCCTGTACCCTTCCCTGAATCAGCAAATGCACCGCCTCCATCAGCTGCTAAAGTTAAAGCGGCTGCTGAAATTCCGGTTAAATCATCCTTTTTATAACTTGAAGGGCTCCGTACAACCTTATTCTCATGCGTTTACGACTACTCTGCTTCTTACTCGGCTTCAGCTTGTTTGCCAATTCTTCCCGTGGACAATCCACCCGGGGAACGGAATTGTGGCTCACATTCGGCGAAAACCTGGATCTCCTGTTCAATGGCATGCCGAATTTTTCGGTGATCGTCAGCAGCCCGGTGAACACGCAGGGCGCCGTGTCGATTCCCTTCACCGGATTCTCGGTGCCCTTTATCGTCACTGCCAACCAGCCCGTGGAAGTGCAACTTCCCCAGAATATCTATTATGGAACCGGCGACGAAGCCATCTTCAATTTTGGCGTCAAGATAACCGCCAACAATCCTGTGGATGTTTTCGCGTACCATCATCGCCTCTACTTCTCGGACGCGTCAATCGTATTGCCGATCGACGAGATGGCGACGGAATACACCGTGATGGCCCAAGAGGATCTGTCTGGAAATTCACCCTCCGAATTCGTGGTGCTGGCCACACGAGACAGTACCGTATTGGAAATAACGCCTTCGGACGTGACCATCAACTTCCGCCCGCCGAATGTACCCTTCAACGTACGCATCGACGAAGGGCAAACCTTCCAGTTGCAATCGTACGGTGACCTGACCGGCAGCCGGGTGCGGGTACTCTCCGGCGGAAAAGTCGCCGTGTTCGGCGGCGCCCGTCAGGCGCATGTACATTGTCTGGGAGCCGACAATACCTTGTACGACGAATGTTATCCCATCGAACGTTCCGGGAAGTTCTATGTCACTGTTCCGTTTCTCGGTCAAGGCGGTGATATTTTCCGAACGCTTTCCCTGCAGGACAGTTGCATCCTGAGCATCAACGGCACGACGGTGACTACGCTGAATCGCGGAGAATACTTCGACACCCTGCTGGCCACGGCTTCCACGTTCAGTTCGACGAAGCTGATCCTGATGAGTCAGTTCAACAAGAGCCAGCAGTGCAATAGCAGCATGCTGGGCGATCCGTCGATGGTGAATCTGGTTCCCCTTGAATTGAAAAAAGAAGATGTATCCTGGATCTCACTGGATGGCCCTTCGGGGCAACAATATGTGAGCAGCCATTTCGTGAACATTCTCACAGCTACTTCCGGCGTAAACGCATTGCAATTGGACGGCAACACGGTCAACTTTTCTCCGGTTCCTTCCCTGCCCGGCTTCTCCTTCGCCCGAGTCGCGATCAGCTCCGGCCCGCACCGACTGACCAGTCCACTCGGTTTCCAGGCGGTGGTCTATGGATTCGGTGATTACAATGCCCATACCTTTCACCTGGGTTACGATGATCCGGACAGTCCGGTGGGTGTGCTCGATTTCGAATCGGACGGCACCCTGGTCGAATGGCCGGAAGGCGGTTCGGTGAGGATCACTCTTTCCGATGCATTGCTGGCTCTGAAAGGAACGCTTCGACTGGAACTGTTCGATGCGACCGGAAGGTCCTGCGGAAGCTATCCGCTCGACCACCGCTCGGTGCAGCGCCTGCAACCGGAACTGGCGGCAGGAATTTATCTCTACCGGCTGACCAGCGACGGCGAAATCCTGACGCACGGTAAGGGTTATTTACGCTAAAAGTCGCTACCAGCGCGGGTTTGGAGGGTTTACGCAAGTTGACTACATTCGTGCACCACCATCCGATACCATGAAACGCGCAACAGCATCCCTTCTGCTCCTTTCCCTTTTCGTCGTACTCTTCGCCTGCAATAAGGACGAAAATCCGATCGTAAAGGAAGACACGGTCGAAAGCACCATGAAGCAAGGCAGTTGGCAGGTTACGCAGATCCAGGATCTCGGCACCTATTACTCCCGGCAGTTCAAAGGCCGCACCTTCGTGTTCAATTCCGACGGCACCGCGACCTCTACGGATTCCCTTGGCCAGACCGTTCGTGGCAGCTGGTACATCAATGCGCAGGGCGACATGGGCGTGAAGATCTCCTTTGGCAACGCCAATCCCGAGAACCGCCTGAACCGTACGTTCAAGGTCCGCGATTTTTCCAATCACAAGTTTCGATTGTATACGAATGGCGCTACGGCCTCGGCCACGTACGTGACCTTCGAGCGCTAACCAATCCTTAACGCTTCCGGAAAAACCGGGAAGCTATCTTGCGCCCGGAACTGATTCACCTGACTCAGATGGGAGCAATACGCGTCTGCATACTTTTTCATCTTTTACTTTCCGGCATCGGGGCGACTGCCGCAGATGATTTCCTGACCGCTTTGCAACGGCGTGACTGGCATGCGGCATCCCGGTTAGCCAATCGCGCTGACGGCGCTGCTACGGATCGCAGCCACCTCATCGACGGATTCCGGTTATGTCTTTCCGGCGCTTACGCTGAAGCCCAGCGCACTTTTCATACCCTGGTGCAATCGGACGACAGTCTGACTCGCGCATTGGCGATAGAAGCAGACGGTCAATTGTTATTTCTGGCCGGCGAATGGAATGCCCTGGCTGATCTTCCCGCGACTCCGGGCGCTGATACCAGCGGCCAGGCCGCCGAACGAGCCTTTTACCGATTCTTCGGAAGGCACGAGCGTCAAACGGTCCGCTTTGATCGCGACAGCAGTACGGTTCCTATGCCCTTGCGTGTCTCGGAAAATCCTACGCTCGAAGCCGTCATCAACGGAAGAAAAGCCCGGGCTTGCTGGGACACCGGAGCCGGCATCTGCATTCTTTCGTCCAGCCTTGCTTCTAAACTGCAGGTGAGAACGGATGGCGATGTCACTGCCCCGGTTAGTTCCGCTTCAGCAAAACAACTTCGTATGCAAGCGGGAATCATCGACAGCATCCGGATCGGTGCTATTACCTGGCGCAACGTGCCCTGCGGTATCCTGGACGACCGACTGCTCGAGTTCCGTGTCGCGGGAATCCGCGTTGCCGGTTTCAAGGCGATCCTTGGGTGGCCGTTGATGCAATCGGTAGACATGACCCTCGACTTTGCAGCTGAACGTCTGACCCTACGCCGCCCGCAACCGGCAACGCAGCCGCGCAATCTGTCGTGGTACGGCATACCGCAAGTAACCACGATGATGGAAGGATGTCAGGATACGTTGCTGTTTCAGATCGACTTCGGCGGTTATCCGACGCAGGCATTCGCCGCGATGCATGGAAGGATCCAGGACAGCAGCAGGATCGATTCGATCGAAACCCGGATCGGCGGGGCAGGTGGATTCACGAACTATCATGCGGCTACGTTTTCTCAGGTTACCCTGAAAGCCGGTGGAAGGAGTCGCGCGCACACGCGACTGGTTGAACGGATCGAAAGCGGTAACTTAAACGGTGTTCGGCCTGAAGGTGTCTTCGGTGTCGCTTTTGTGGAAGAGCATCGCGTACGGATGGACTTCACGAACGGCGTTTTTATGGTCGAATGAATACGACATTCCCGGGCTAAGTAAACTCGAGATCAGGAACGCACGAAATTGGCTTTCCGTTTTTCCAGAAATGCCGACACGCCTTCCTTGAAATCGTCGGTACCGAAGCAGCGTCCGAACTCTTCGATCTCGAATTGGAATCCGTCGACACCTTCCTTGTAAAAAGCATCCACACAGCGCACGATACCGGCGATCGCGCGGGGAGATTGGGCTGTGATCTTGCTCATCAGTTCCAACGTCTTTGCCATGAGCTGGTCCTGTGGCACAACGTAATTAACCAACCCCAGCCGGTGCGCTTCCTCCGCTCCGATCATGTCGGCCGTCATCAACAACTCCAGGGCCTTACCTTTTCCGATCAACTGGACCAATCGTTGCGTCCCCGCGTAACCGGGGATCAAGCCCAGCTTCACTTCGGGTTGACCGAACTTCGCATTGTCGGATGCGATACGCAAGTGACAGGCCATGGCCAGTTCGCAACCTCCGCCCAGCGCGAATCCGTTTACGGCTGCGATGACCGGCTTGGTGCAGCGCTCCACGGAATTGAAGACTTCATGTCCGGCAGCACTCAGGGCCTGACCCTGTTCGATGCTGTAGGAAGAAAATTCGGAGATGTCGGCACCGGCGATAAATGCCTTGGCCCCCACACCCGTCAGGATGATCCCCGCGATCGCAGGATCCCGCTCCGCCGTTTTCACCGCGTCACCAATCTCCTGGATGGTCTCTTTGTTGAGTGCATTCAGTTTGTCGGGACGGTTCACCGAGATGGTAAGGATTCCGTTTTCGATGTGGAGGAGAATGTTGGTGTAGGTCTTCATGGAGATGGGGCGAGGGACGAGGGACGAGGGACGAGGATAGACAACTGAATCTTGAAGGATCAGCTTCTGCGACGAGCGTCGACTTCGTTGCGGATGTAATCGACGACGACATTGGTGTCGGTACCGGGCGGAAACAGCCGGCCGACACCGAGATTCATGAGTTTTTTCATATCGGCATCCGGAATGATTCCGCCACCGGTCAGCAGGACATCGTTCAGGCCTTTGTCCTTCATGAGTTGGATGATCTTCGGGAACACCGTATTGTGCGCGCCGGACAGGATACTCACGCCGATCACATCCACATCTTCCTGCAGGGCGGCATTCACCACCATTTCCGGCGTCTGGCGCAGCCCGGTGTAAATGACTTCCATGCCCGCGTCGCGCAGGAAGGAAGCGATGACTTTCGCGCCGCGATCATGGCCATCGAGGCCGACCTTGGCGATTAGAACACGGATCGGACGTGACATAGTCTCTTGAGTGGACGGCTAAGATACGGTTTCGGTACGGGCTTCGGGAAGCCAGACGTGAAACCGGGTACCCAAGTTTTCCGTGCTTTCATATCCAACGCGGCCGTCGCTCTGCGTCACGATGTTGTACACCATGGCGAGGCCAAGTCCGGTACCGCCCGACTTGGTCGTAAAATTCGGTACGAAGATCCGTTCGCGCTGCGATTCCGGAATGCCGATACCGTTGTCCGTCACGGAAACTTCCCAGCCGGAATCCTTCGCTTCCAGTTTCACTTCGATCAATCCCGCGCGTTCGTCCGGAATTGCCTGAACAGCATTCTTCAGCAGGTTCTGAAACACCCGCGATAGTTGGTCCTTGTCGGCCAGGACAAAACATGCCTGCGCGGGTTCGGAATAGTCGATGCGCAAGCCGGGAGAATCCCGGAAAAGATCAACGGTTGGGCGCAATACGTTGCGAAGCTCAAGAACCACGCGCTGTGCTGCGGGCATGCGGGCGAAGTCGGAGAACGCGCTGGCGATGTTCGACAGGGTTTCGATCTGCTGCAACAGGGTTTCCGTCACGCGACGCACTTGCGCAGCGTCGGTCGTTCCGTCCGAAACCGTACGCTGAAGATGTTGTACCGACAATTTCATCGGTGTCAACGGGTTTTTGATCTCGTGTGCTACCTGACGCGCCATTTCCCGCCAGGCGGATTCGCGCTCGCTGCGTGCCAGTTTGTCGGCGCTGATCGCCAGTTCGGCGACCAGCCGGTTGTATTCGTTCACCAGGGCGCCGATCTCGTCGGTTCCCGAATAGGCGATCTCCTCGTTCCGGCGGCCAAGTCGAATGCCGGCAAGCTTTTCCTGCAAGACGGAAAGCGGCTGGGTGATGCGCGCGGAGATCAGCAGGGTAAAGAGCAAGGCGATGGCGAAGAGCAATACATAGATGTTGAGCAAAGCGGAGATAAATCCGGAGATCTCCTGGTTGAGTTCGTTTTGCTTTTCGAAATACGGTAAGTGAAGATAACCCGTGATGTTGCCGCGTTCATCGGTGAACGGCGCATAGGCGGCGACATACCGCAGTCGACCCACACTTTCCCGGTGGATGAACTGCGTGCGTCGTTCCTCCTGCAATTCGAGAAACGCTTCCGGATTCATCCGGGTCGAAACGATTCCCTGGTCGAAGATGCGCGGCTGGGAAGAATAGTAGAGTTGTCCGCGTTCGTCGAAGAGGTTGTAGTCGATGTTCGTGTTCGCGGCGACGCGCGAGAGTGTCGGCTCGAACGGAAGCGGTGAAGTACCCGATAAGGGCGAGTGTACCGACGGTTGATCGTTGATCAGCAACCACAAGCCGTTCACCTGTTCCGCGATGCTCTTTCGCTGATCGTCGGCATACTTCCGTTGGATGTACCAGACCGTGCCCGTACCGATGGCCGCGAAGGAGAGAACAACGAGGGAGAAGACCGATACCTGTATCCTGCGGGTCAAGGTTCCGGTTGATGCGGTTTGACCGGAGGTCAATCGATAGACCATCCAGGCGATCGCCAGAAAACCGCCGATGAAACTGAAAACCCAGCTGAAGAGCGTCAATACATCGATCGGACGAGGTGCCGGGCGGCTGACCACGATGAGCGTACCGGTTGATGGGCGGTACAAGAGGTGCTCGAAGCCGTTCCGAACTACCTGCTTGTAGTCACTGGAATCCGTCGGGAATTCAGCAGGAGTAAACGCGTACGAATAACTGCCATATTCGAATACCAGGGCATCGCGGTTGTAACGAGCCAGCGAATACGCTTCCGGCCAACGGCTTTCCCGGGCTGTGCCACTCACGAACAACTCCGGAAAACCGGAACCGGCGGGGAAGAATCTCGCGTCGAACGTCAGGGCTAACCAGGTAGCGGCCGTATCCGAACCCAGTCGCACAAATCCGATGTAGGCGAGTTGTCCGGATTCATTCGGTAGATAATACAGGTCTGGAGCGATGGTCGGGCGACCAAGATCGACCGCTGCGCGGCGGAATTCATCCAAGGTGCGGGTATCGACCGAATCCAGTTGCACACCATCGGATCGAAACAGGCGTACCGACAGTTCGAACTTGCTCAAATAGCCCGTCAGGTTGGTCGAGGCGATATGGGTTTTGATCGCTTCGGCGCGGTTGAACTGGAGATCAAGCAGTTTCTTCAGTTGCTGATCGCGCGGAATCGACAGCAGTTGCTCCTGCAACAGGTATTCCGCAACGTGGTCCTGCCGCGCATCGATCTTCTGTGCCAGCAGTTTTCGTGTCTCGAGTTCTTTTTCCCGGTTGAACGACTGAAACGCAACCGCGGTATATCCGCTCAGCCCGAGGAGAACCGCGAAACCAAGCGTATCCGTATAGCGAACCGGCCATGACAACTTCACCAGGGCCGCCAACACCAGCAGCAGGGCCGTCAACCATAGTACTACCGAAACGCCCGCCAGGAGTGTATAACGGTCAAGCGAAGAAAAGTCAGCGACATTGAACGATATCCTGGAGTTCAGCACCAGTCCATGCAGCAGATCATGCAAGGACAACATCACGATGACCGCGGCGAGCAGGCAGGCGATCACGGTAACTGGTCGGATGCGCCGCGCTTTCCGGACCCTCCGGTATACGACATACGCAGTACCGACGGCCGTGAATGCATTCAGCAGGAAGTCGCCGAGCGAATTGAAAAGTACGGAACTCGCATAGAAGCGCGGACTGAAAAGTTCACCCGTGTACAAGGCAGCCGGCCAGTGGGCGGTGATCATGATCAACCGCAGCACCCAAGGCACGAGGGTCAGCACTACACCCGGAAGGAGATGGAGACGTACCGCCCACAACCAGCAGCCAATACTGGCGAGCAACAAAGCGAGCAGCGAAGCGGTCCGCTGCACCGGTCCACCGGTATCCTGCGGGTTCCAGTCGAGCCGGAACCAGGATCTTCCGTCGGGGCCCGACAATTCCGCCCCGGCTGTTGGGACTTCCATGGCCGATTCCGGTATGCCTAGGACCGGATTGAATGTATTCCGGAGGTATTGATTCTCGTATGCGTAGGCTGTTCGTATCTCCAATAAGACAAAGACCGTCCGATCTCCGGTCGAAGCCGTTCGCAGGTAATACCATCCGTTCGGAAGTCGCAACAAACGGCGGTCCGTGAGTGAATCGGGTGGCAGGTTGATGAAGTCGGGATTGTTATCCGACCAGTCGGTTAACCAGCCGTGTTCGCGTACATAGACGCTGATCCCGTCTTCCGCCCCGTTGTCGTGCAGGAATCGTTTGTGGAAATCGGACGACGTGACAGGCCCCGACAATTCCCGCGTCAACTGGCCCATCCGCTCATCCAGTTCGGCCAGACGAACGGATGCTTCCTTCAGGACCTCCGCAGGAGGCGCGCTGCCGAAGCGCATGGCAAGCAATGCCACGATCGCGAAGATCAATGCGAACGCAAGCGATGAATTTGCCGGATTTCTGAACAGATGCCGCACGCCGGTTAATGGAAACAAATGTCTGTTAACGATAAAACGATACAGAAGTTCATCTTCTCAAAACTATTCTTTTTTTTACACGCCCTGCCGAAAGATGCTCTTCAACTCACTTGCCTTCGCGCTGTTTTTTCCCCTGGTGACGTTCGGGTACTTCCTGCTACGACCAGGGCATCGTTGGTGGTGGTTACTACTGGCCAGTTGCGTGTTTTACATGTACTTCCGACCGGTTTACATTCTTGTCCTGGCACTGACGATCGGTATCGACTACGCCGCCGGTCTGCTCATGGAGCGAAGTAAGGATTTCCGGGTCCGCCGGAGGTGGTTGGGCGCCAGCCTGATCGCCAACATCGGCATTCTGGCGTTCTTCAAGTATTGGGGATTTCTGGACGAAAACCTGGCGGCTCTGACCGGCTGGACCGGATCCCCCTTGCGTTTACCCGTGCTGGATGTGGTGCTGCCCGTCGGCCTGAGTTTTCATACGTTTCAGGCAATGAGCTATACCTTCGATGTGTATTACGGCCGACAAAAAGCCGAACGCCATCTCGGCATTTACGCGCTGTACGTCATGTTTTATCCGCAATTGGTGGCAGGCCCGATCGAACGACCGGGTCAATTGTTGCCACAATTCCGGGAACATCACACGATCGATTACGGACGCATCAGCAAAGGGCTGGTGCGCATGCTCTGGGGGCTGTTCAAGAAGATCGTCATCGCAGACCGCTTGTCCTTATTTGTGGATCCGGTATTTCGGGAACCCGAAGGGTACGGCGGCTTGACGATGGTTTGGGCGATCCTCTTTTTCTCCATTCAGATCTACGCGGATTTTTCCGGCTATTGCGACATCGCGTTGGGCGCCGCACAAGTGATGGGATTCCGGTTGATGGAGAACTTCCGCCACCCGTATTTCAGCGCCAGCTTCCGTGAATTCTGGACCCGTTGGCATATCTCGCTATCACAATGGTTCCGCGACTTCGTCTACATTCCCCTGGGCGGGAATCGGGTTCCGATCCTCAAAGAAATCCGTAACCTGCTGATCGTTTTCGCGCTGAGCGGTCTCTGGCATGGCGCGAGCTGGACGTTCGTAGTCTGGGGACTGATCCACGGTTTCTTTCTGATCACTGAACGATTGTTTTTCCCCAATGGCCGAAGATCAACGATCCCGAATCGTCTGCTCACCTTCACGGGCGTGTGCCTGGCATGGGTATTCTTCCGCGCCGACAACTTTGATGGGGCTATGCAGGTCTTTGCCGGTTTGTTTCGACCGTCGGCAGGATGGATCGGTCTGCCCCTCATCACAACCCAGTCGTTCATTACGGATCTGCTCCTGTTGATACTGCTCTTTCTTGCCGAATGGCGGCAATGGCATCAACCGGGAACAGCCACCGCTGATACCTCCCGGCGATGGGCAGCTTATGGCTGGCATGCAGCCCTGGCAGTACTGATCCTGTTATACGGTGTCTTCGAGGCCCAGTCGTTCATCTACTTTCAATTCTGACATGCGCAGGCTGATTCTGGAACTCTTTCTCTTATTAGCCTTCATGGGTGTGGTGTATGGCATGCTTGAATGGCGCTACCGCGACTATTCCATTGGCCTCGACGGACAGTATGCGCAATTCCGCAAGGAGCAAAAGCAGGCCGAGGTACTTTTCCTTGGCAACTCGCATATCATACCATTAAAAGCCGCCTCGGATTCATTGCACACCGTGCGCTCCGCCTCCCTGGCATTCGTGGGTATGGACCTGTTCTGGATAAAAGTTTTACTGAACCGCCAGCAAGATTCCCTTCCCCGCTTGAAGGAGGTGATCTTGTATGCCGATCCGGAAATCCTGGGCTACAATCAGACCATACACGGCCAGGCCTGGATCAACCGGGCTTTGTACCGTTACGGTGACACCCTGTATGATGATCGCCTTTCCGATCGCTGGATGGCGCGCAGCAATTTCTTCCGATCAAACCGGGACCTTTCGTACCTGTTCAGGGACAGGAACGGAAGCGCCGAACTTCCGATCGTTCGCAACCGACTCTCCCTGCCACTGGACGATACGATCGCCTGCAGGGTTCGGGCTCTCGAAAACAGCCGATCACGATTTGATGAACGTCTCTTCCCTGAAAATCTTCGCTACCTGAACACGATCCTTGATTGCTGCAAGCGTCATGGGTGGCAGGTAACGCTTGTGCGCACACCGAAACGATCGGCATTTCTGCGCTACTTCGAAAATCCCGGGATCGAACGTGCGCGTTTAAAAGTGGACTCCCTGGCGAAAGCCAGAGGCTTGTTTCTGTATGAACCCCGCTGGTCCGTTGAAGACGATCGCCTGATCACTGATCCTGATCATCTCCTGCTGGATGGCGCGAAACGGTTCCTGCAGGAACTTGATTCGGCAAAGGTGCGTTACGCGCGGGAATCCGGGATCGGCAATCCGGATTCGATCAGCTTTTCAATGACCACCGGGAAATAACGATGTTCAAGGGCGTGGATCTTGTGCGCAAGCTGATCGGCGGTATCCGAGCGATCAACATGACAGGCGGCCTGAAAAAGTATATCGCCTGAATCGAACTGCTCATTCACCGCGTGCACGGTGATGCCGGAAATCGGCTGGCCGGAGGCGATGACAGCTCGGTGAACATGTTCGCCATAAAAGCCCTTGCCGCCGAACTGCGGTAGCAATGCGGGATGGATGTTGATGATTCTGCCGTGAAAGGCTTTGATCAGGTTGGCGGGCACCAGCCAGAGAAAACCGGCAAGAACGATGAAGTCGATTTTCTCTGACGTCAGGAACTCCAATACAGCCGTGGTTTCGCGGAACTGCCGGCGGTCGAACAGGTGACAAGGAACATCCAGCGCTTTTGCACGACCGATCACGCCGGCTCCGGGATTATTGGTCAATACCCAACTGACCCGTATCGCCGGATGTTGTTGAAAATAGCGGATGATCTTTTCGGCATTACTTCCTGAACCGGAAGCGAATACAGCGATGCGCGTCATGCCCGCCAAAGATAGCAAATGAGGGTACTTGGGAACCCCGCGTTACTTCCTTTTTCGTTACTTTGCCCCGTTCAACTTCCACACCTCATGTCGGCCAACAGTTTCATCCAACTCTTCGTTCCCAAAGACCGGAAATTCCATCCCATGCTCGAACAGGCCTCCGCCAACCTGGTGGCGGTATCCAAAGTCCTGTACGAACTGATGAATACTTCCAGTCCGGAAAAACGCATTCCGCTTTTCCGCCAAATCGAGAAACTGGAACATACCGGTGACGAGATCACTCACCAGATCTTCAACGAAACCAGCAAGACCTTCATTACCCCCTTCGACCGGGAAGATTTGCAACGCCTTGCCAGCGGTCTCGACGACATTCTCGATTATATCCACGGCTCGGCCAAGCGCATTGAACTGTACAAGGTAGAAACGATGCACCCCAGCATGGTCAAACTCGCCGAGTTGATCATGAGTTGTTCCAATGAACTGTACAACGCGATCAGCGGGTTACGCAGCATGAAGAACCAGATGAAGGTCCGCGAAGCCCTGGTTCGTGTCAACAGCATCGAAAACCACGCGGACGACATTTTCGACAACGCGGTGGCACGCCTGTTCGAAGACGAAAAAGACGCCATTCAGATCATCAAGATAAAGGAAGTGCTCAGCGCGCTGGAAACGGCCACCGATAAGTGCGAAGACGTCGCCAACGTCATCGAAACCATCATCGTGAAACAGGCCTAAACGGAACCGCCGAACCATCCATGACACTGCTGATCACCGTCATCGTCCTCGCCCTCCTGTTCGATTTCATCAACGGGTTCCACGATGCCGCCAACTCCATCGCCACGGTTGTGTCGACCCGCGTCTTATCGCCGGTCAGCGCCGTTATCTGGGCGGCCCTGTTCAACTTCGTCGCCTTTTTCATCTTCAAAGACCACAGCGTCGCCAACACGATCGCCAAGACCGTTCAGGACCGGTTCACTTCTCCTGAAATGAGTCCTTTGCCAATGATCCTGGCCGGACTGCTCGCAGCCATATCCTGGAACCTCATTACCTGGTGGTATGGCATACCCTCATCTTCCTCGCATACGCTTATCGGCGGTTTTGCCGGTGCTTTCATCGCTGCTTACGGTTTTGAAGCCGTTCGATCCGGTGTTGTCTGGGCGACGGCCATCTTCATCGTCGTCGCCCCGGTCGCTGGTATGTTGATGGCCTACCTGATCTCGCTCTGGTTCCTGCACAGTTTCCGAAAATCCCTGATTGCGAAATTCGTTTCCATTGCGATCATAGTCGGTGTTGCATGGGCCGTCTGGAATACGCTGGAATTCAAGAAAGATTTCAATGGCGGCGCGTCCTATACCTACATGTTCGATCGTAAAGTGAGCAAGGATGAACTGAAGAAGGCCCTTACATTCAAGGACGATCATTACAAAGAATATGCTCCGGTCATTACCGCCGGGAAAGACAGTCTCGGCCAGCCGGATGCCAGTGGAACCGTGTATACGATCCGGACGGATTACCTGAAAAAGCCCGGTCAAACGACCGAACTTTCGGAACTTACCTTAGCGATCGAGCAAGGCATCGGAAAGACCAAGGCAGGTTATCGCTTGTTGGAAACCCACCGGATCAGCGAACAGGCTGATCCGAAAGAACGGTTTGATACTTCCAATCTGAAGAACGGCTTCGAAACCTATTGGCTGAAGGTCTTATTCCACGGCGCCAACTTTAAGTGGATCCTGCTGGGTTTCATCGTGCTGGTGATCGGCGGCACGACACTGGTGCTGAGCTCCATCAACATGACCCAGACCAATACCCTGTTCAAACGGCTCCAGTTGTTCTCTTCCGCCGCCTTCTCGATCGGTCACGGTGGTAATGACGCGCAAAAGGTCATGGGTATCATCTCCGTCGCGCTCATCGCGAATGGCAACATCACGAGCATGAAAGAAATGCCGACCTGGGTGCCGCTCGCATGCTATACCGCCATTGCGGCCGGCACACTTAGCGGCGGCTGGAAAATCGTCAAGACCATGGGCGGAAAGATCACCAAGGTGACTCCCTTCGAAGGCGTTGCAGCCGAAACGGCCGGAGCGATCACGCTCTTCTTTACGGAAGGCCTCAAGTTCCCCTGGAAGATCGGCGGAGAAGTCATCAAAGGTATTCCGGTCAGTACTACCCATACGATCACCGGATCCATCATCGGCGTAGGTGCTACGAAACGACTATCGGCTGTACGCTGGGGTGTTACCATCAACCTCGTTTGGGCATGGATCCTGACCATTCCGGTATCCGCTTTGCTGGCTGCATTCTTTTACGAACTGATCAAACTGTTCCTTAAATAATCCTCGCATTTATCGCAGATGAAAGCCCTTCTGAATGCAAGGGCTTTTTTATTGTCATTCTGCAAACTGGAATCAATCGAACCACAATTTTCCTTGATTAACGATTTTCAATCATCATTAAAACAATTATTATGGCTAATTCACAGCCTCTTCCGATGGGCGCCGGCAGGTCGTCTGTTGCCGCGTACAGGGCCTCACCCCGCCATCCACTTGCAGGCTGACCGGAAGCGAGCCGGGGATTTCTATGCACATTAATGCTAAATCGTTCATTATAAGCAAGAAACACGCCCGCTCGAATACCCGTCCTATTTTGATATTAAGGTGAATCCCCTTTATTTTGCACCTCATTCAAATCCCTACACAACTAAAACGGATCTACAATGGCTGACATCGCAGCAAAAGTGAAATCCATTATCGTCGACAAACTTGGTGTTGATGAAAAGGAAGTGACCCCGGAAGCAAGCTTCACGAACGACCTGGGCGCTGATTCCCTCGACACCGTGGAACTGATCATGGAATTCGAAAAGGAATTCAACATCGCCATCCCGGATGACCAGGCCGAGAAAATCTCTACGGTCGGTCAGGCCATCGAATACATCGAGAAAAACGTGAAGTAATCACGATTCTCCTTGCAAGATCCCCGGCCTTGTCGGGGATCTTGTTTCTACCTCCCTCCTTTTTTCCGTCTCTCAACCTCTAGGTTTCCCGCCTCCTATGCAGCTTAAACGCGTTGTCGTGACCGGTCTCGGAGCGTTAACACCGCTCGGTAACTCTGTTCAGGATTATTGGAACGGTTTGATCCAGGGTATCAGCGGAGCGGATATGATCACCAAATTCGACGCGTCAAAATTCAAAACGCGTTTCGCCTGCGAAGTCAAAAACTTCGACCCGAACAACTTCTTCGATCGCAAAGAAGGCCGCAAACTGGACGGCTTTTCGCAATACGCGTTGGTGGTAGCGGACCAGGCAGTCGCAGACGCCGGCATCAACCTCGAAACGATCAACCACGACCGCGTGGGGGTCATCTGGGGTTCCGGTATCGGCGGGCTAAAAACCTTTCAGGACGAAGTCATCGCCTTCGGTCGTGGTGACGGTACTCCGCGTTTCAATCCCTTCTTCATTCCGAAGATGATCGCCGACATCGCTTCGGGTCACATCTCGATGAAGTTCGGCTTCCGCGGTCCCAACTTCACCACCGTTTCCGCCTGCGCTTCCTCCACGAACGCGCTCATCGACGCGTTTACCTACATCCGCCTCGGCAGGGCGAATATGATCCTGTCCGGCGGTTCCGAATCGACTGTCAACGAGACCTGCGTCGGCGGTTTCAACGCCCTGCAGGCGCTCTCCCAGCGCAACGACGATCCGAAGACCGCGTCCCGTCCGTTCGATCTCGACCGCGACGGCTTTGTCATGGGCGAAGGCGCCGGTTGTATCATTCTCGAGGAACTCGAGCACGCGAAAGCGCGCGGTGCAAAGATCTACGCGGAGATCGTCGGTGGCGGCATGTCGGCCGACGCTTACCATATGACCGCACCGCATCCGGAAGGATTGGGCGCTGCCTTGGTCATGCGTGGCGCTTTGGAAGATGCTGGCATGACAACCTCCGACATCGACTACATCAACGTTCACGGCACGTCGACTCCGATCGGCGATCCGCAGGAAATCAAGGCCATCCAGACCATCTTCGGCGAAGATGCGTACAAGCTGAACATCAGCTCGACGAAGTCGATGACCGGCCACCTGTTGGGTGCGGCCGGCGCCATTGAAGCCATCGCTTCGATCCTTTCTGTCGTGAACGATATGGTTCCGCCGACCATCAACCATTTCACCGACGACCCGGCCTTCGATCCGAAACTGAACCTGACCTTCAACAAGGCGCAAAAGCGCACCGTTCGCGCAGCCTTGAGCAACACCTTCGGTTTCGGCGGACACAATGCTTCGGTCATATTCCGCAAGTACGAAGGCTGAGCACAGCATCGTCCACCCGATTGAGTTTCCTCTCCGGCATACGGCACCTCTTTTCCAAGGACAAATCGTTCGTCCGCGCCCTGCGCAACCTCCTGGGGTTTACGCCGCGTAACCTATCCCTCTACCACCTGGCGTTCAAGCACCGCTCCACCGCCGAAGAACACCCGAGCGGCATCAAGATGAGCAACGAACGCCTCGAGTACCTGGGCGACGCCGTCCTGGGCGCCATCATCGCCGAACACCTCTTCAAACGATTCCCGTTTCGCGAAGAAGGCTTCCTCACGGAGATGCGCAGCCGGCTCGTCAACCGCGAACAATTGAACAAGCTCGCGGTGAAGATCGGCGTCGACCGCTTCATGCAGAACTCGATCGATCCCGGAGCCAAGAACCGCTCGGCATATGGCGACGCGTTCGAAGCCCTGATCGGAGCCGTTTACCTGGACCAGGGGTATAACACCACCCGGCAACTCGTCCTGAACCGCATCTTCCGGCATCATATCGACGTCGATGTCATTGAACAGACCGACAGCAACTTCAAGAGCAAGCTCATCAACTGGTGCCAGAAGGAGAAGCGTACGGTCGACTTTGAATTGATGGAAGAAGTGGAAAATGGCGGGAAACGCCTGCTTCGCGTCCGGGTGTTGGTGAATGGCGAAGAAGTGGCGCAAGGCGAGGACTTTTCGAAAAAGCGGGCGGAACAGATCGCTGCCGAAAAAGCGATCGGCATCCTGGGTATTTCCTGAAGTCAGGAAGATTAGGGCGGGGCGGGCGACCATCGCATAATCCTCCGTAATTTCACACGGGATGAAAAAAGTCGTGCTGCGGATCGACGAGGATGAACAGTACGGTTTCGTGCTGATCGGAATCGTTTGCCAGCACCGCGATTACCGGCTCTGCCGGGAAATCAACCTGGCACTCGACATTTCCCTTGCGCGTGATAACGATTTCGAGGTCTTCACCAAAAAGCGCATGGAAGCGATGACCTTTACCCGCTTCTCCTTCATCAACGAGGAAGAGGACGAATATTATATGCTGGCGAACAAAGGCGACGGCGGAATGTTACTGCCGGAGCAGAAACAAATCGATTACTTCCTCCTCATTCGCCCCGGAAGGAACGAGATCGATTCCGGCAGCCTCTTGCCGGAACTGAAAAAAGTATCCATGATCCTCGGCGCTTATGCCTTCGAACCGAAAGAACTCAAGTCGCGCGAGAATCTGCTCTTCTGAGCGCCTTTCCCCCCAACCCTATGGCTTCCATTCCTTTCAATAAGACCAAGATCGTCGCGACGATCGGCCCGGCATCCAATACCTACGAAGTGTTGCGTGACCTGATCCGCGCAGGTGTCGACGTCTGCAGGCTGAACCTCTCGCACGGCGACTATTCCGTACACCAACAGGTGATCGAAACGATCCGCCGGATCAACGAAGAACTTCGTGTTCATACAGCCATTCTGATCGATCTGCAAGGCCCGAAACTCCGGATCGGCCAGGTAGCAAACGAACCGGCCATGCTCGTACGCGGCGAAGAACTCGTGTTCACCTCGCAGGAATGTACCGGTAACGCGCAGCAGGTGTATATGAACTACCGTCAGTTTCCGCAGGACGTCGCCATCGGCGACACGGTGCTGATCGACGACGGAAAACTGTCCCTTCGGGTCACCGGCACCAACCGCACCGACCGTGTCACGGCGGTAGTGGAGATCGGCGGTCCCCTTCGCTCACGGAAAGGCGTCAATTTACCCAATACGAAAATCTCTCTGCCCAGTCTGACCGCGAAGGATCTTGACGACCTCCAGTTCGCGCTGCGCATGAACGTGGATTGGATCGGTTTGTCCTTCGTACGTACCGCACGCGACATCATCGAATTGAAACAGATCATCGCGCGCGAAGGGAAACGCGTCCGGGTGATCGCTAAAATCGAAAAACCGGAAGCGCTGCAGGAGATCGACCACATCATCCGGGAAACGGACGGTCTGATGGTGGCCCGCGGCGATCTCGGGGTCGAACTTCCGATGGAAGACGTACCGCTGATCCAGAAGATGCTGGTCGACAAATGCATCCGCGCTTCCAAGCCTGTCATCATCGCCACACAGATGATGGAGAGCATGATCAGCAACGCCACGCCTACCCGCGCCGAGGTGAACGACGTAGCCAATTCCGTACTCGACGGTGCAGACGCCGTCATGTTGAGCGGGGAAACTTCCGTCGGCGAGTATCCGGTCCGCGTCGTGGAAAGCATGCGCCGCATCATCCGAACGGTCGAGACGCAGGGCTATCATTACAACCGCAACCACCAACCCGACATCACGAGCGACACGTTCATTTCCGATTCGGTTTGCTACAACGCCTGCGTCATGGCTTCTCAGGTAGGTGCCAGCGCGATCGTCGGCATGACACGCTCCGGTTACACGGCCTATCGTGTTTCCGCGCAACGTCCTTCCGCCGACATTATCATCTTCACCGATGTACCGTCGCTGCTCAGCGTCCTGAGTCTGGTCTGGGGCGTCCGCGGCTACTTTTACAACAAGGCGGTTTCGACCGACCAGACGATCCTCGACCTTCAGCAAATCCTGAAAGAGCAAGGTCACGTGAAATCCGGTGACATCATGATCCACCTGGCCAGCATTCCACTCGAAGAACAGGGCCGAACGAACATGATCAAACTCGGACGCGTCAACTGATCCCGCTTATGGCTCTCAACATCTCCCTCCTCAAAGAAATCTGCGAAACGCCCGGGGCACCCGGCTTCGAACAACGCATCCGCTCCGTCGTACTGCGTGAGTTAAGCAAGTTACCGGTCGATGTCAGTGTCGACAACATCGGCAATGTCACAGCCTTCCGTCGAGGTCGTTCACCCAAGAAGGTGATGATCGCCGCGCACATGGATGAGATCGGTTTCATCGTCACGCACATCGACGATAACGGATTCCTGCGCTTTCATCCGCTCGGCGGTTTCGATCCGAAGACGCTGACGGCACAGCGCGTGATCGTACACGGCCGGCAGGACCTCATCGGGGTCATGGGCAGCAAGCCGATCCACCTGATGTCGCCGGAAGAACGGAACAAGACCGTTCAGATCCAGGATTTCTTCGTTGACCTCGGGCTACCGAAAGAAGAGGTGACCCGGCATATCAACATCGGCGATCCGATCACCCGCCAACGCGAATTGATCGAGATGGGTAACTGCGTCAACTGCAAATCGATCGACAACCGCGTATCCGTCTTCATCCTCCTGGAGACGCTGAGTCGTCTGAAGGATTTCCCCTACGATGTCTACGGCGTCTTCACCGTACAGGAAGAGGTCGGCACCCGGGGCGCGAATGTGGCCGCGCACCAGATCGGCCCCGATTTCGGCTTCGGCCTTGACACGACCATTGCCTTCGACGTGCCAGGATCCCAGGCGCATGAGCAAGTGACCAGACTCGGCAAGGGAGCCGCGATCAAGATCATGGACGCCTCGACCATCTGCGATGTCCGGATGGTGGACTATATGAAAAAGACCGCCGATAAGCATGGCATTCCCTGGCAACCGGAGATCCTGACCGGCGGAGGAACCGATACCGCACCCATACAGCGAATGGGCAAGACCGGCTCGATCGCGGGCGCAGTCTCCATTCCCACCCGTCACATCCACCAGGTGATCGAAATGGCGGATCGAAACGACATCGATGCGGCCATCCGCCTGCTGACCGCCTGCATCGAAGGCCTGGAATCCCATTCCTGGGAATTCCAATAAACCCATTTCCCCCGCCATTATCCTGCGTCTGCGAAAAAGTGGTTTTGCAAATTGGCGCGAAAGGTTATCTTTCCGATAATTTCCTTTTTCATGATTGCTCCTGCGCTGGACTTTCTGCAACCCGCACTTCCGGTGTTCGACACCTCGGAAGACGCCGTGGTGTTGCTTGACCTTCACGGCATCATACAGTATGTGAACGGATGCTTTCTGGACCGCCTCGGCTTCAGCCGGCAGGAAGTCCTGTATTCACCCTGCACACGGTACCATTCCGAACTGAGTTTTCGCTTCGATGACTTATTGTCGCGCCTGGCCATGGAAGAGACCATGGTACAGGATGTGATTTGCCATGACAAGAAGCAACGCGAAAAACAATTCAGGTTCGTCAGCACTTTGCTCCGCGACATACAAGGACAAGTCCGCGGAGTCATGGTAGTTCTCAACGGGCGGAAGTCGCTCCGGGAACAGGAGATGAAACACTTCGAGAATCAGCGCATGCTCCTGTCCGCGCTCAACGCTCGCAGGAACGAACTGATCACGATCATCGATGTGCAATTACAATTGACCGTCTTCATCTCCAATTCCGTGGGTACGATCCTCGGATGGAGACCGCAGGAATACCTGGAAGGAGGATGGCCGTTTGAGTTCGCCAATTTCCATCCGGAAGACATGAACCTCATCGCCCTGGTGTACTACCGGGAAATGGTTCGCCGGAATCAGAACAAGGAACTCGACGACCAACCCATCAAGTGGGAATTCCGTCGTCGTCACCGAACCGCTACCTGGCGATGGATCCGGAGTGAATCTTACATTCTTGAGCGTGACGAACGCGGCAACATCAAATACCTGATCAGCTTCGAACATGACATCACGGAAGAAAAGCAGGGAAAGAACGAAACGGTAAGACTTGTGGAGTCACTCCTGGAGATTCCTGCGAGAAAATCCCCTGACCCATTTGTATTGAGCGGATATAGCCTCTCTCCGCGCGAAAAGGAATTGATCAGCCTGTTACAGCGCGGATTGTCTGCCAAGGAAATGGCCCTCCGAATGGGCTTGACATTGTATACGATCAACTCCTACAAGAAAAAACTGCTGGCAAAACTAAATGCCCGGAACTCCGCCGAGCTTGTGCGGATCGCGATTGAACATCAATTGATCTGAATCTTTTTTTATGGCCGGCGCCAAACGGTTTCTTCAACCGATCCGAAGTATCCTGGAAACTTCCAGAAGCGGAATTCTCATCGTGTCAACGAATGGGAAAATCACATTCGTGAACGAAAGCCTTGAAAAACACTGTGGCATTTCTTTCAACGCGTTACGCGGAAAACCCCTTGAGCAATTGTTTCCTGAAAACCGTGTGGACGACCTTAAGGAGGTCACCGAAGGCTATACGATTTCCAAGAAATTCCGGATGAAAATGCGCCATGCAAGCGGTTTGCAGAATAACTCCGTCTTCGTTTCCCGGATTATCGAACAGGCTAAACCGGAGGGATTCCTGCTCATCATTCAACCTTCGGAAAAAGTCAGAGGCAAGGGGTTGGGAAAGGACCAAAACTCGATCCTGCGCGTCATGGACCGACGTACCAATGAAGCTTGCTTGATTACCGACATCCTTACGGGAGAAGACCACTTCATGAGTAATTCCATCCGGCAATTGACGGGCTGGGACAAGGAAGACTTTCTCAAAGGCGGTTTCGGATTCGGTTTGTCACTCATTCATCCCGACGATGTTTCTCAGATCATGCAGATCTATGAAAACGAAGTCGATAAACGAAACCGGGAACCCTACCTGCACGATCATCTTCCCTGGCAGGCGGAATTCAGGTACCGTCGTTCCGATGGCCGCTATGTAAAACTGTCGACCGAAACGATCGTACTCGACCGGAACGAGCAGCTACACGTACGCATGATCATGACCACCTTCCGCCCGGCCGAACACCTGCGGGCTTCATCTAATTCACTTGCCGGCGGCTTGACGGAAGAGTCTATTCGTTTGATCGACGGTAAGCCGTATATCGACATCGGTTTTCTGAATAAACTCAGAAGCCAATCGCTCGCGACCAGTCCTGCCGACCATCCTGAACAACCGGATCTCACCGACCGGGAACGTCAGATCCTCCGCTTACTGGCCGAGGGTCTCTCCACGGAGAAAATTTCTAAAAAGCTGAATATCAGCACTCATACAGTCTCGACGTACCGTAAGAAGTTGTTAAAGAAACTGGACGCCCGAAATGGGGCAGAATTAGTGAGAAAAGCACAGAAACTGGGTATTCTATCGTAGAGGGAGTCAATTAAAGTAGGGTATTCTTTCGCTAAATCAGGCGATTTTAAAGAGAAAGTCAATCTTTCACCTTTGACGTCAGATTTTCCACACTAGCTCCACTTTCTTTACACCGTTTTGGCAAAACCCGGCGGACGCAGCTGCCGGGTTTTTTTATTGTTTCACAGGGCTATTCTGTGGATTGGTCCGGTTGAAGGTGATGTCTACCAACAATTCTTGAATACCCCCCGTCCCGCGAGTTTCCTTTGTTCCTGAACAAACAACTTCTCCATGACGGCAATAGAACTTCAGGATTTTCTGCACGTGTACAGCATGATCTCCTTCCGCGACGGAAGAAAGGAGCCCGGCTTACTTTTAAACAAGTATGACGCGGTGCTGCAACAAGTGCGATTCTACTTCATTCCCCAGGCGGAAATGCAGGCGTATAAAACCGCCTTCGACCGGTACGACCGGGAAGTCTGCAATCGAATCCTGCAACCGGTCGAACCTTCCCAAATACTTGGTGTACGCCCGGTTTCCCTCAGCGACTACAAGATGATCCTTCAACTCCTGCATGACAGAAATCAGGAGCTTTCGCAAATGCGCTGATTTACTCAAAAAACCATCGTCAAACCCGCCGGAAATTCATTCCGGCGGGTTTGCCTTTTCATAACGGTTTATTGACCTCAAAGTGATGGACTGGAAGCCCGTTTTTTCCTTACTTTGTAACCCCTGCAACCCGCATTCTAAGCGGGTTTTAACCATTATTCAAGTTTCGAAACACACAACCAAAATACCATGCGTAAAAACAACTTGTTGCGCGGATTGCTGATCGTAAGCGGCATTCTGTTGAGCTATTTCGCTCAAGCTCAAACCAACCCGACAGCGCAGACACTGCCGTACTCACAGGATTTCAGCGGCCTTGCCCATGCATCGACTTCCTATCCTGCAGGATGGCAAGGATGGACAATATCCACGACGCCTGGAGCAACATTCAATACAACTGGGCCAACTGCTGACCGTTCGTTGCTTGGCTCCAGTACCGCCAATACCACTTCAGGCAACGTACATAATTACAACGGGAAAATTGGATTTCTTAATAATGGTAGCCTTGATCTAACGTTGGTTCTGGCTATCAACACAACCGGATTATCAAATGTATCTCTTTCATATGATGTAATGACGATTCGGAATCCCTGGGATGGAACCACTAGTAATAACCGAATCAATGAAGTAACACTACAATATCGAATTGGAACTTCCGGCGCATGGAACAATGTTACTGGTATTGAATATCAAAATATCGGAACTAGTCAAACTACCGCCGTTACTACGCCCCAGAACCTACAAACGAAATCAACCACTTTGCCCTCAGCTTGTGATAATCAAGCAGTGGTTCAACTCCGCTGGGCTTCCCGTCAGGTATCCGGCAGCGGCGGTCGTCCCAGCTTTGCTCTTGATAATCTTAATATCAATGGCAGTACGCTTCCGCCGAGTATTACAGTTTCTACATCCAACTTACCTGATTTCGGCAACATTCCCTCAGGCTCCACTTCCAACCTTCCCTCTACCACTTTTTACACGGTTTCAGGTTCAAACCTGACAAACAATATTGTTATAACAGCACCAACCCATTTTCTTGTTTCGCTTAGCGATAACAGCGGTTTTACCTCTAGCCTCACGCTGGCTCAGACATCCGGAACCGTCCCGACTACTTCGATTTATGTTCAATTTGCACCGACCGCAACGGGTATCCTGAGCGGGTCGATTACAAACGTCAGTGGCGCTGTTAGCCAAAGTGTTTCTGTAAGTGGCACCGGCACTTCATGTCCGGCACCAACGATTACTGCACTCGGTACGACTACCTTTTGCTCCGGCGGCTCCGTCGAGTTGGCTTCTTCTTCAGGCTCCTCCTACCTTTGGTCTACAGGTGCTACGACCCCTAATATTTTTGCAACAACAACCGGCAGCTATTCGGTCACTGTCAATGATGGAGTCGGATGCATAGCAACTTCCACGGCTGTGAATGTAGTGGTGAATAATTTCGGTGTTACAGGTACCATTTTCAGCGAAAACGTAGGGTTGCCCACCGCAACAACCTTGATCAGCCAATACACCGGATGGCAGGGCTATGGCATTTACAGTTATACTTCCGGAAGCCCAGAGGCTGATGTCCGTTCCACTTCTGGTTCGAACGGTTACACAGGCGCCAGTGGTGGCGGCAACGTTTTCTTTACGGCTGCAAGTCCAAGAAGTTTTACAATTTCCGGGATCAACACACTTGGAAACTCTGGCCTAACTCTTTCATTTGGAGGAAGCCGTACTAATTCAACGGATCTTTTACTGGTGGATGTAAGTACAGATGGCACCAGCTGGTCGCCGCTGACCATCACCCAACCTGTTGTTAGCCCATCCAATACTGCATGGTCCCTCATCACCGTTTCAAGTGGAATCCCGTCTACCGCCAACCTCCGGATCCGCTTTTCCAAGACCGGAACAGCCACACAAATGCGTCTAGACGACTTCAAGCTCACTGGCACGGCTACCTCCGTACAAATTACCGCTCTAACTTCAACAACATTTTGTAGTGGGGGCTCTACGCTTTTACTTTCAAATATTCCCTCGGGCAATTCCTGGTCACCGAATGGAGAGGTCACCCAGGCAATCCTGGTTTATTCGCCCGGCACCTTTTCTACGACGGTGATCGACCAAAACGGATGCTCTGGCGCTTCCAATTCCATCACTACCACAGTCCTTCCGGCTCCTTCCGGATATGCAACCTCAGCTTCACCGACTTGCTGGTTGGGCTCAGACGGGAGCGTAGAAGCTTTCATCTCCGGAGGCACAACTCCTTACGCTTATTCCTGGAACTCCAACCCGGCGCAGACTACTGCACAGGCCACTGGACTTGCCGCCGGTGACTATACTGTTACAGTCACCGATGCATCAGGTTGCTCGGTCACTGCCTCTACCACGGTCTTGGATGGTGAACAAATCACAAGTATCATCACACCTACTGATGCAAGCTGCTATGGAATCCTTGACGGGTCTGCGCTTGCCACAGGCACTTCCGGCCCGGCTCCATATACCTATCTATGGGACACCGACAACCTTTCCGGAACGTCTTTCAACGTGACGGCCGGAACTAAATCACCTGCTCATCCACAATTTGGTATAGGATCTGCCAATGGTTATTCGATCAATGGTGTAGAAGGGAAAGAAATAACCCTGGTTCGCGGCGTGACGTATACATTCAACGTAAGTACGACCGGCTTTCCCTTCATCGTCACCACCGACCCGAACGGAGGAACACTTACAGGTGAAATCACCGCTGGTGTGCTAAACAGCCGTACACAGAGCGGAACCTTGACCTTTACACCCGACGCAGGATTGCCAAGTGTCATCTATTACCAGTGCTCAACCCAGTTGAACATGGGTTACAAGATCAATTTGGTAAATGGATTTTCGGGGGCCGCCCTCAGCAATGTCGGCGCAGGGACTTACACGGTAAAGGTTACCGATGCCAACGGCTGTTCCGGTCAAAATACTGCGGTGATTAACCAACCACCCCAGATCCAGGTGAATTCCTTCTCACCTACCTCCGGATTATCCGGAACTTCGGTTACTATCCTCGGCTCGGGATTTCTTGGTGTTACCGACGTCCAATTCAATGGCATTAGTGCCACTACATTTACCGTTGACAATTTCTTCCAGATTACTGCAGAAGTTCCAACCGGAGCCGGTAATGGCCCCATCTCTGTCCTTGTAGGAACATGCTCAGCACAGTCCGCTACCAATTTCAATGTGTTTACTTGTCCCACCCCTACTATTAACACTAGCGGACCAACTACATTCTGTTCTCCCGGGTCTGTTCAATTGACTTCTTCTGCTTCATCAGGGAATGTGTGGTCAACAGGTTCCACGGCGAATAGCATTACAGTAACTGCGACAGGATCCTATTACGTCACCGTAACCGACCAAAACGGTTGTACCGCAACAAGCAGCATCGTGAATGTCGTGGTGAACCAATACCTTGGCTATGCCGGTCCGGCCTTTGTCGAATCATTCGGAACCCCTACCACGAATACATTAGTAAGCGCCTATTCGGGTTGGCAGAATAACGGAATTTACAGCTTCACCAGCCCTTCTGCCAACCAGTGCGATGTGCGGACGTCCACCCCTTCCAGTGGTGGCGCCACCACTTATTTCGGGGCAAGCGGTAGCGGCAACCTGTTCTTCGGTACAGCAACTACGAATCCACGCACTTTCTTGATCAGCGACATCAATACCGAATACTACTCCGGACTTTCGCTTCAATTTGGACTATACCGGGTAAATGTATCTGGTTGCACGAGCGAACAGCTTATTGTTGAAGTGAGCAGTGACGGTTTGTCATGGACACCACTTACTTATGCCCAACCCGTCCTCAACACATGGACATTGATCACTCCAACCGGGACGATTCCTGCTGTTCCGAATCTTCGCTTGCGCTTCTCCAAAACGAGTTGTGCGCAATTCCGTATCGATGATATTCGCATTATCGGAACGGTTAACCAGGTTTCCGTCAACCCCCTTTCATCAACAACATTCTGCTCTGGTGGATCGGTTAAGTTGATTTCCAACATCCCTACCGGCAACCTATGGTCGCCTAACGGAGAGACAACCGCATATGCGATCGCCAGCTCAGACGGCAACTACTACACTACAGTGACCGGAAGCAATGGTTGCGGCTCTGCTTCTTCGCCTATTCAGGTCATTACTATACCCCAACCGCCCATGCCGACCCTGGCATGCTATGAAACTGCTACATTCAATATTACGACTTGTCAGTGGGATGTTACAGGCACGCAACCAGTCATGCCGACCTTAGCCTGCTACGAAACAGCTACATTCAATACCACAACATGCCAATGGGATGTTACAGGTTCACAACCTGCTATGCCGACCCTGGCATGCTATGAAAATGCTACGTTTAACACAACGACCTGCCAATGGGATGTTACGGGTACACAGCCCGCTATTCCGACCTTAGCCTGCTACGAAATAGCTTCGTTCAATACCACAACATGCCAATGGGATGTTACAGGTTCACAACCGGCCATGCCGACTTTGGCATGCTATGAAACTGCTACGTTTAACACAACGACCTGTCAGTGGGATGTTACGGGTACACAGCCCGCTATGCCGACCTTAGCCTGCTACGAAACAGCATCGTTCAATACCACAACATGCCAATGGGATGTTACGGGTTCACAACCTGCTATGCCGACCCTGGCATGCTATGAAACTGCTACATTCAACTCTTCGACCTGTCAGTGGGATGTAACCGGCACACCACAAATCAACGTAACAACTGCGACAGCTTGCGCCAGCTTTACCTGGTCCTACAACAATATTACGTACAATGCAAGCGGCTCCTATACAGTGGCAGGTACCTTACCTTGCACTTTCGAGGTGTTGGATCTTACAATTAACTCGTGCGGTTCAACATTGACCCTTACCATGCTAATCAATGGTTATTTGGATAGTCCGAACTCCATGCAACCAAAGATGTTCTACAGCGGCGCTTCCATGAATGCCACTGATGTGGAAGATATCACTGTTAGCTTGGTTGATGTCAATGGAGTTACTGTAGAAAGTCATTCTGGAGTATTGCAGACCGACGGGTCACTATCTGTAAACTTCAGTTCTATCGGAAATTATTGGATCAAGGTAACAGGTCCAAACTTGTCCGAGACCTGGAGTGCATCAGATATTACTTTCAGCGGAGTAGATTTAAACTACGACTTTACCTCAGATGCAGCGCAAGCATTTGTTTCCAACCAGATTGAAACTTCTCCTGGTAGCGGTATCTGGTCTATGCTGAACGGCAACGTGGTTCAAGATGGAGCAATCGACGGTGGTGATACTGGTCAAATCGATTTTGATATCTACAATGGAAATGCGGGCTACATTGCCTCAGATGTGACTGGTGACGGCAACGTCGATGCGAGTGATTTGGGACTGGTTGATTTCAACATCTACTATGGATTAGGACCAATTTCACCATTCTAATCCGCCTGAGTAAAAAAGCAGGCTACCTGGTAGGTAGCCTGCTTTTTTATTACTTATCCTGAGCAAACTATATCGGAAAAGTGCTCGCAATTAGGCCTTCATCCGATCCCGCCATTGCTGATTGAACGAACGGTCCGCTACCTTCGGCAACTCGCGTCGGGATCCCCAGGACTTGCTGAAGAAGTTCTTCAAAACGAAATTCCGGATACCCGAACCTCCGAGGTTCATCAGCGTCCGGCTGAGCATGGCTCTTTTCCAGATCGCATACACCCAATTTTCACTCCTGGGCTGGGTATGCTGGTCCACCGAATCCCGACGATTCAGCAAGAGTAGTTTGTGTAACTCGATTCGCACGGGGCAGACTTCTGTGCATTTACCACACAGGGAAGAAGCATAGCTGAGGTGCTTGAACTCTTCCATACCCTTATAGTGCGGGGTGATCACCGAGCCGATCGGGCCGCTGTAGGTGGAGCCGTATGCATGTCCGCCAACGCCCTTGTAGATCGGACAACCGTTCAGGCAGGCGCCGCAGCGAATGCAATACAAGGCCTGCCGCTGCTCTTGTTGAGCGAGCAATTGGGTGCGGCCGTTGTCGAGCAGGATGACATACATCTCCTCCGGACCTTCGTTTTCGTCCTGCTGACGGGGACCGGAAGAGATGCTGTTATATACGGTGATGTTCTGTCCCGTTCCATGCGTCGCTAGCAGCGGCCAGAAGATATCCAGGTCGGCCAGCGACGGAATGATCTTCTCGATTCCGGCGATGGCGATTTGCACGCGTGGAAAGGAGATCGACATCAAGCCGTTGCCTTCATTCTCCGTTACGGCCACACCGCCCGTATCCGCGATCAGGAAATTCGCTCCCGTGATTCCCACTTCCGCCCGCTGATACTTCTCCCGCAGGGTCTTACGTACAAACGCGGTGATCTCTTTCGGCGTGCTCTCGAGTGGAAGTTGGTACTTCTCGTGAAAAGTCCTGGCAACATCCTCCTTGGAAAGATGCATGGCCGGTGTAACGATGTGATACGGATGCTCCTCACGAAGCTGAACGATGAATTCCCCGAGATCGGTTTCGATGGATTCAATGCCCGCCCCGGCCAACGCTTCGTTTACGTGCACCTCTTCCGTAGTCATCGACTTCGACTTGACCACGGTTCGTGCGCCTACATGCTTCAGGATCTTCAACAACTCCGCCTGGGCTTCTTCCGCATCGCGCGCCCAAATGACCTTGCCGCCCCGGCGGATGAAATTCGCTTCAAACTCGATCAGGTACTTATCGAGGTTCTCCATCACCTTCCACTTCAGAAAATTCGCGCGGTGACGGACCGTATCGAAATCAGCGTACTGCTGCTTCCCTTCGACTACCTTCTTGTCGTACTGGTGGATATTGAACGCAAGCTTCCGCCGGTGTTCGGGATCGAAAACGCGTTGCTCAGCGTCGGCTAAAAACTGTTCAGAGGCGGAAGACATGAGAAGTGACAAAATTAACGAATCAGAGCGGTACCTCCACCTGGTTGCGCAGCAGGTCATCCAAGACTTCCCGTTTCCGTGCCAGGTATGCTTTCTCCTTGTAAATCAGCACTTCAGCCGGTCGCAAGCGGGAATTGTAGTTGTTGCTCATGGCAAATCCGTAAGCGCCGGCATTGCAGATGGCGAGGATATCACCCTCCCGCACTTCATTCAACCGTCGGTCAAGTCCGAAGGTATCCGTTTCACAGATGTAGCCGACGACGGTATATACACGCGGCTTGCCAGCAGGATTGGAAAGATTGACGATCCGGTGATACGCGTCGTAGAACATCGGGCGGATCAGATGGTTTTGTCCGGAATCAACTCCGACAAAAACCGTCGCCAGCGTTTGCTTCACGACATTGGCACGAACCAGTAATAGACCGCTTTCACTAACCAGGTACTTGCCCGGCTCGAACCACAACTGCAACGGTCGACCATACGACTGACAAAATTCCCGGAACCGGGTACTCATGTCCCGACCGAGTTCCTCCAAATCAGTTACGACGTCACCTTCCTTGTATGCCACCTTGAAGCCGCTGCCAAAGTCGATGAATTCCAGATCGGGAAACTGACCCGCTGCATCGAACAGCAATTCCGCCACGCGCAGGAAGACCGATGCATCCAGGATCTCGGACCCGGTATGAATGTGAAGCCCGTTGATGCGAAGCCGGTAACTTTTTACGATCCGCTCAATGTGTCGAAGCTGGTGGATCGAAATGCCAAACTTGGAATCGATGTGACCCGTCTGGATATGCGTGTTCCCTCCCGCAAGAATGTGCGGGTTCAACCGAATGCAACACGGATAACGATCGGCAAACTCGTTGCCGAACTGCTCGAGGGTGGAAAGATTGTCGATGTTCACCACTACGCCGGCCTGAACACCTCGACGAATCTCCTCGAACGAAACTCCGTTGGGCGTGAACAGGATTTCTGCAGGAGCGAAACCTGCCAGCAGCCCCAACTCCACTTCCTCCATGGACACCGCGTCCAAACCCGCTCCGATCGAACGCAGGAAACGAAGCAGTGACAGGTTGGTGTTCGCCTTACAGGCGTATTTGATCTTCAGATCGACATCCGGAAAGGACCGAACCAGGGACAAGTACTGGGAACGGATCTTGTCGGTATCGTACACATACAAGGGGGTTCCGAATTGCGCGGCGACTTCTAACAAATCAACTCCACCGGCACGGTATCGGTCCTTGGTCAGCTCCATGGGGTAAATCGTTTACCCAAAAGTAAAAGTTGGAAGCGGCGGTCCGAATCCCGACTTCCCGAGTTATTAGCTGTCAGCTATGGGAATCGTCAATCGATTTCGGGCGCTTGTATACCGGTACCGTGCTGCAAGGCTCGCCGTAATGAATACTGCGGGCAATGGGACGAAGAAATGTCGTCAAGGCTGCATACGCGGAAACCGGTACCGCCACCTTGCTGCAACCCTTGATGACGATCCGCTGGTCGCGGTATGTCGCAGGATCGAGCGTGGCGATTCTTTCAGCATATAAGAGTTCCTCCAATCGGTCCGGTGTCCCGAACACCACCCGCCTGGCGACTGGCTCCAGGTAGGTAGCCGCCAACATGAACGCCCAGGTCGGCACAATCGCGTCGGCGCTACAGGTGAGAGATACCAGCTTACCCCGGTACCGGGAGAAGTCGTGTTCCTTTAAGCCTTCCCGAAAATCCTTCTCGCGCAAGATCAGTCCTTCATACAACCAGTCCTTCAGATCAAAGACAGCCCGTTCCGTCGGATCGTACCAATCCTCCAGGTCGATGGTCAGAAGACCGCTTTGGGCGACTTTGTTGGTAAGCATGGGAGGGAGTTAGTAGTTCCGGGTTTCGCGTTTCGAGTTCCTGGTTAGCTGAGTTTACCTTTCAGGAAGCGTGTCTGGGGAGGAGTGATTGGTGATTGGTGATTGGTAATTAGTAATTAGTAATTAAAAAATTACTCGATGTATGGGTTGGTGATTGAATATCGCTTACTTGAAAAGTAAACTATTTACTATTCACTATTTACTATTCACTATTTACTGTTTACTGTTTACTGTTTACTGTTCACTATTCACTGTTTACTGTTCACTGTTCACTACCTGATCACCAAAACCCCAACTCCATCCTCGCCTCTTCACTCATCATATCCTTGTCCCAGGGCGGGTTGAAGGTGATCTCGACCTTTGCGGAATTGACATCCGGGATGTTCCGGACCTTCTGCTCGACATCCGGGGGAAGCGTTTCCGCTACCGGACAGGCCGGCGACGTAAGCGTCATGAGTATGTGGACGTCATGGCCTTCGTTAATATTGATCTCGTAGATGAGGCCGAGCTCGTAAATGTCCACGGGGATCTCCGGGTCATAGCAGCTTTTTAGCACGTCGATGATCCGATCGCGTAGCGGCTTTACCGGAGCATCCGGAGCAGGAGAAGCGGCTGGTGTCTGAGGAGTATCCATCAAATATGCTGCGACTGGAATCCCAGTGCGTAGAGTTTTATCTGTTTGATCATGGCTGCCAATCCGTTCGCCCGGGTCATCGCAAGGTGCTGACGTAGTCCGATCTTATCAATGAAACTGAGTTCAGATTTTAAGATGTCTTCCGGCGTTTGTCCGGAAAGCACCCGCAGCAACAAAGCGATCTCTCCTTTCACGAAGGTGCTGTCACTGTCGGCATCGAACCATGCTTTCCCATCCTGCATGGATGCTGACAACCAAACGCTGCTCTGACATCCCTTGATCTTCCGGTCTTCGGTTTTCAACGCTTCGTTCATCGCGGGTAATTGCTGACCCAATTCAATGATGTACTGATACTTCTCCGTCCAGTCATCGAACAGGGCGAAATCCTCCACGATCGCGTTTTCCAATTCTTGAATCGTTGCCATGACTCAGTCTTTCCGGAGTAACTGTATCGCTTTGCGCAGCGCTTCGACGAATCGGTCGACTTCCTCCGCTGTATTGTAGAACATGAATGACGCGCGTACGGTTCCGGGGATACCGAACCGGTCCATCACCGGCTCGGTGCAATGGTGACCGGTACGCACGGCAACTCCCTGGGTATCGAGGAACATGCCGATATCAAGCGCATTGAGTCCGTCGACAATGAACGACAACACACCGGATTTTTTCTTTGCCGTTCCGATGATGCGTACGCCGGGAATCGTCGATATGCACGCCGTAGCATAGGCGAGCAATTGGTCTTCCCAATCAGCGACAGCCGGACGATCCAGCGTCGACCAGTAATCCAACGCTGCCCCTAAGGCGATCACATCCGCGATGTTCGGAGTGCCTGCTTCGAACTTATAGGGAAGCTCATTGTACGTGGTGCCGGCAAAAGACACTGACCGGATCATCTCGCCTCCGCCCTGATAAGGAGGCATGGCTTCCAACAACGCTTCTTTACCATAGAGTACCCCGATGCCGGTTGGACCCAGCATCTTGTGTCCGGAGAACACGAGGAAATCACAATCCAACGCGCCTACATCCACGGTTCCATGGGCAAGCGTTTGAGCGCCGTCGACGAGTACCGGGATGTTCTTCGCATGAGCAGCCTCGATCATGGTTTTTACCGGATTGACCGTCCCCAACGAGTTACTGGTATGGACGACAGACACCAATCGAACCTTCGGACCGAGTAATTGACGATAAGCGTCAAGATCCAATTCGCCGTTATCCAGGATCGGAATGTGCCTGACCGTCGCGCCACGTTCCGCACATACCAACTGCCATGGAACGATGTTACTGTGGTGCTCCATCCCGGTGACCAGCACTTCGTCTCCTGCCTGCAGGTTGGTACGCCCCCAGGACGAAGCGACCAGGTTGATCCCTTCCGTCGCGCCCCGCACGAATACGATCTCCCGTTCGGAAGCCGCATGAATATAGTCGCGCAGTTTCAACCGTACTTCGTCGAACTCCTGCGATGCCTTTTGGCTGAGGAAATGCACGCCGCGGTGGATGTTCGCGTTCGAGGTGCTGTAGTAACGAACCAATGCGTCAATGACTATCCTGGGCTTCTGGGAAGAGGCGGCATTGTCCAGATAAACCAGGGGCTTCCCGTAGGCTCGTTCGCTGAGAATGGGAAAATCCGAACGGATCTTCCCCAGGTCCAGTTGGGTGGTCGGAGCTGAAATTGCCGGAGCTGCGGCGGCACTCATTGAGCGGGATCTAAGAGTTTATGCTCGATGCGCTGCATCAATTGCTCGCGCAGGGATTCAAGCGGAATATTATTGATCACATCCGCCGCAAACGCAATGTTGAGGAAGGCACGCGCAGCTGCTTCACCGATACCGCGGGAACGCAGGTAAAACAACGCCTCCTCGTCGAGTTGACCGGTGGTGGCTCCGTGCGAACACTTCACGTCGTCGGCGAAGATCTCCAGTTGAGGCTTCGCGTTCATTACGGCATCGTCGCTGAGCAGTATATTCTTGTTCGACTGATACGCGTTGGTCTTTTGCGCGTCCTTGCGGACGAGGATCTTGCCGCTGAAAACGCCCTCCGATTGCTGATCGAGTACTCCCTTATAGAGCTCGTTGCTGAGTCCGTGGGGCACCGCGTGATCGACCAGCGTGTGATTATCGACATGTTGATTGCCCGACAGCAGGTAGAGACCGAACAGATGCGCCGTCGCATTTTCTTCGGACAGCAGGATTCCCAGGTTGTTACGCACCAGCGCGCCACCGAGGGTTATGGTGTTGATGTTGAAGGTCGCGTCGCGCTGAACCGTGGCCTGCGTATGACCGATGTGCAGTGCGGAGCGGTCCTCCAGTTGCAACTTGACCAGCTCCAGTTTCGCGTTTCGGCCGGTAAACGCTTCGGTAACCGCGTTGGTGAATCCGGCCTGACTGCCGGGCAGCGAGTGCCATGACTCGACTACGACAACGGAAGAAGACTCCTCCGCGATGATCAGGTTGCGGGGAGAGGCGACTGTCGCTTCCTGCCGCGCATCGTTCACGAAAACGAGCTGGATAGGTTGTTCGATCCGTACTCCACGCGGCACGAAAACAAACGCCCCGTCCGGCATGAAGGCGGTGTTGAGGGCGATGAAGGCCTCTTGTTCCTGCGGTAGGTTCTGTTGGAGATACTCCTTCACCTTCGGGTGGTCGTGGTGACGGACAAGCGACCCAACGATAACACCGGCAGGTAAGGCCTGCTGGTTGCTCAGGGATTCACGGTAACGTCCGTTCTCGAACACCAGGCGGATGCCGCCGAGCTGTACGGCTCCGATTTTTTCCAAATCGGATGACGAAAGCTGCTCCGATGAAGCGGCCGGCACAAACGGAAGCGCTGTCACCTTCGCGAGGTTGGTATACCGCCAGGCTTCAGTGCGTGGACCGGGAAGACCGATCGCCTCGAATGACTGCATGGCCGAACGACGCATGGGCAACCAGGCGCTGTTCGTATCGCCGGAAAAAAGACGGTCGAACGTCTCCCGGTAAACCGGTGCAACCTGCAGCGTGGATGTTGATGTCTTGCTCATGGGATCAGACTCCTGCCGACACTTCTTCTTTGATCCAGTCGTACCCCTTCGCTTCAAGTTCAAGGGCAAGTTCCTTCGGACCCGATTTGACGATGCGGCCTTTGTATAGGACATGCACGACGTCAGGTACGATATAATCCAACAAACGCTGGTAATGAGTAATGACGATGAAGAAACGTTCGGGCGATCGCAACGCGTTCACGCCGTTGGCGACGATGCGCAGGGCGTCGATGTCGAGCCCGGAATCCGTTTCGTCGAGCAGACACAGCGAAGGTTCCAGCATGGCCATCTGGAAGATCTCGTTACGCTTCTTCTCCCCGCCGCTGAAGCCCTCGTTCACGGACCGCTGGGTCATCGCTTTGTCCATTTCCACAAGGGCCATCTTCTCCTTCATCAGGGCTAAGAAATCCTTCGAGTCCAGCGGGTTTTGTCCGCGTGCCTTGCGCACTTCATTGACGGCTGTTTTTAAAAAGTTCGCATTGCTCACGCCCGGGATCTCGACCGGATACTGGAATGCGAGAAAAACTCCCTTGCGTGCGCGGTCCTCCGGAGAAAGCTCCAGCAGGTTCTCACCCAGCAAACTGACCGAGCCGCCGGTCACTTCATACTCTTCGCGTCCCGCCAATACGGAAGCGAGTGTACTCTTACCGGAACCATTCGGCCCCATAATGGCATGTACTTCTCCCGGTTTAACTTCCAAAGAAAGTCCGCGCAGGATCTCTTTTCCTTCGATGGAGGCGTGGAGGTTTTTTATTGTAAGCATCTCGAATGATGGTTCGTTTAATGTTGAATGTTGGCAAGTTGAAAGATCAGGGATTATTGGCCTTAACACTTTTCCTGATGATCTTCTGATACAGTGCTTCAGGTTCGGTTACTTGGTAGTTCTTCTTTCGCAGGTTAGCGTTCTGAAGATAAGTCATCAAACTGGAAAGCATCTTGCTTATCGTGGTGACATTATCGTATAGTTCCTTGAATTGGTTTTTATCGATGTAATTCTGGTCGAATGACAAATAAAGTTGTGCTCTGAGTTCTCCAGCACTTCCCTTCGCAATGGAATGAAAATGGACGAATTCTTTCGGGCTATTGCGCTCGAAACCCTCTGCTATGTTTGACAGAATGGAAACAACTGCCCTTCTGACCTGATCCCGCAGAACAAAATCTTTCTGGAAATTTGGTAAAGAGGATGCCCGGTAAGTCAGGTTTGCCAGCACGCGTGCCCCCTGCCAAACTTTCAAATCCTCGAACCGCTCAATAGTAGCCATTCCAACTTTCAACTTTCAACTTTCAACGTTAGAACGTTCCACCAACCATCACCCCACCGATCCCTCCAACGATATCGCCAGCAACTTCTGGGCTTCAACGGCGAATTCCATGGGAAGCTGGTTGAATACCTCCTTGCAGTAGCCATTCACGATCAGGCTGACGGCATCTTCGGTGGAAATGCCGCGCTGGTTACAATAGAAGATCTGGTCTTCGCCGACTTTCGAGGTGGTCGCCTCGTGCTCGACTTTCGCATTCTTGTTGTGCACCTCGAGATAGGGGAACGTGTGCGCGCCGCAGCGATCACCGAGCAACAGCGAATCGCATTGGGAGAAGTTCCGGGCGTTGTCGGCTTTCTTGCTGATCTTCACCAGACCGCGATAGCTGTTCTGGCTGCGGCCGCCTGAAATTCCTTTGGACACGATGGTGCTCCGGGTATTCTTCCCGAGGTGGATCATCTTCGTGCCGGTATCGGCTTGCTGGTAGTTATTGGTTACGGCAACGGAATAAAATTCTCCAATGCTGTTGTCGCCCTTAAGAATTACACTCGGGTACTTCCACGTGATAGCGGAACCGGTCTCGACCTGCGTCCAGGAGATCTTGGCATTCGCTTCTGCACACAGACCGCGCTTGGTGACGAAGTTGTAAATACCTCCGCGTCCTTCCTTGTCGCCGGGGTACCAGTTCTGGACGGTGGAGTATTTCACCTGTGCGTCCCGGTGTGCGTAGATCTCGACCACAGCCGCGTGCAACTGGTTCTCGTCGCGCATCGGGGCGGTGCATCCTTCGAGGTAACTGACATAGGCGCCTTCGTCGGCAACGATCAGGGTACGCTCAAACTGACCCGTACCGGCCGCGTTGATCCGGAAATAGGTCGATAACTCCATCGGACAACGCACGCCTTTCGGGATATAACAGAAGGAGCCATCGCTGAATACGGCTGAATTGAGCGCGGCGTAGAAATTATCGGTGTGCGGAACGACCGATCCCAGGTACTTCTTGATCAGTTCCGGATAATCGTGCACCGCTTCGCTGAACGAGCAAAAGACTATACCCAATTCCGCAAGCGTTTCACGAAAGGTGGTCTTGACCGAAACACTGTCGATCACCGCATCGACGGCTACTCCTGCGAGTCGCTTTTGTTCTTCGAGCGAAATGCCCAGTTTATCAAAGGTCGACTTGATCTCCGGATCCAATTCGTCCAGGCTGTTCAATTGCTTTTTCTGCTTGGGAGCGGAATAGTAGATGATGTCCTGAAAGTCGATCGTCGGATAGTGAACATTGGGCCAGGTCGGCTCGACCATGGTCTGCCAATGCCGGAACGCTTTGAGTCGCCATTCGAGCAACCATTCCGGTTCGTTCTTCTTCATGGAAATGAATCGAACGATGTCTTCATTCAGCCCTTTCGGCGCCGTTTCCGACTCGATGTTGCTGACGAAACCCCACTTGTACTCGCTTTGCGCGAGATCATCCAGTATTTTCTGGTCCTCTGACATATTGATCCGTCTACTGCACCACGAATTCCGGGGCCTATACTTTAATTGGACTAATTCTAAATTAGGCGTTAAAAAAAATCAGACCGCGAAACTTTCGCCGCAACCGCAGGTGCGGGAAGCATTCGGATTGTTGAACTGGAATCCTTTTCCGTTCAATCCGTCCGAAAAATCAAGTTGCGTTCCGACCAGGTAGAGAAAACTCTTTTTATCGCAGACGATCCTCATCCCCTTATCTTCGAATACCTTATCGTCGGGCTGGGTTACGTTGTCGAATTTCAGTTCGTACGTCAAGCCAGAACATCCCCCACCTGCCACGCCAACTCGAATAAAGGAATCGGAGGGCCGGTTTTCAGCCCTGATCAACTCCAGGGCCTTTTCTTTTGCCCGTTCGGTTACGGTGATCATTTCTTCGTTTTTACTTAATTATCAGGCACAAAGGTACGAAATCGCCCACTAGGATGCAATCGTATGCCCGTGACCTGTTGACGAAACACTCGGGAAGCTAAAAGGTTGTCCGACAATGGATAAAATAGCTAAAAATCAATTATATACTCATTAATAAATTTTTGATATGTTATAAGTTATTGATAATGAATTATATGTGTCAATTTAAGGGTAATTATTAGAATTTACGCAAAAATCACTGAAACTGGTTCCTCATTCATCGTTCTACCAAGACTATTTCAGTTAATTAAACACATCGAATTTCTTACAATTTCCCATTTTGGGACAACTCCTGTATCCAATGATCGTAAGGATACTATAGTTCAGCCAGAACCATGGCCTCCCGACTCCGCCGCAGAACCCGTCAACGCCAGCGCATGAGCCCAACCCTTCGGTGGGTGGCCTATAGTGCAGCGTTCTTTTTCCTGCTGGCGGGAGGTTTCTTCCTGATTAGTAACCTGGGGCCTTCCCATGATGCTGTTGCGGGCCTCGGGCAACATGGAGCCAAAACCGTTACCACGGCCAATACGATCCTGAACGAATACACTGCCCTCACCAATAACGCTTCTGCCGGCTCGAATAATATTCGTGTCACCAGCTCCTCGCTCAATGCCAACGGACGATTCAGTCGCGCGCTGGAAGCAGGCGACCTCCTCATGATCGTCCAAATGCAGGGCGCGAGCATCAGTACCTCGGATGTTTCCACCTATGGGCAGATCAGTAACTACAACAACTGCGGCAACTTCGAATTCGTACAGGTCGCCAGCGTTCCCAGCGGCACGCAGATAAACCTTTCCACTGGCCTTGCTCGTTCCTACAGTACTTCGGGTAAAGTGCAGGTGGTTAGGGTTCCACGTTATTCATCGCTTACCATCAACTCAGGCGCCAGTGTTACCTGTCCTTCATGGGACGGAACCACGGGCGGTATCGTAGCCATCGAATGCAACGGCGCTACGGTCATCAACGGCAGCATCGATGTTTCCGGAAAAGGATTCCGCGGGGGTGCCACTGAACAAAACACCTCGACTCCGGGCAACTCTACCATTTGGCGTTCCACCCTGGATACTGACGGTGCCGAAAAAGGGGAAAGTATCGCCGGTCCTGCCAGCAGTCTTTCCAACGGTCGCTACGGTCGTGGTGCTCCTGCCAATGGCGGTGGCGGTGGGAACTCCCACAACGGCGGTGGCGGTGGCGGAGCAAACGGTGGCAGCACGGCCCTCTGGAATGGAAAGGGCAATCCCCACAACCTCAACGCCAACTGGACTACGGCCTGGAACCTCGAAGCTGTCGGCTTTGCACTCAATACTTCCAGCGGTGGCGGACGCGGTGGTTACTCCTGGTCCAGCAATTTCAATAATCCCATCACCACTGCACCCGGCAACGCCGCCTGGGCTGGAGACAACCGAAAAAATGTCGGCGGGTATGGTGGGCGTCCGCTTACCTATGCTGCGGGAAAAATTTTCATGGGCGGCGGTGGTGGTGCCGGTGATTCGAATAATAATGTCGGCACACCGGGCGGCAATGGCGGCGGCATCGTTTACCTGCTAAGCGGTGGTGCCGTTAGCGGCAGTGGAACCATCAACGCGAATGGTGCTTCGGTCGCCACGTCCTCTGGAACTCCTGGTGATGCAGGCGGTGGCGGCGGCGGCGGCGGAACCATTTTCATCTACAGCTACAGCGCTACGGTAACAGGACTCACCCTAAATGCCAACGGCGGTAATGGCGGAAGTCAGAATCTAAACAACGGTGGCGAAGTCGAAGGAAACGGTGGTGGTGGCGGTGGCGGCTACATCAGCACGACCAATCCCGTCCTCCTTACCAGAAACGTAAACGGCGGTACGTATGGAAATACGAACGCTCCGCCCATGGTAAACTTCACCGCCAACGGAGCTACTTCAGGTGGTGCTGGAACAATCGTAAACAACCCCACCAATCCGTACACGACCCCCACGGCCTTGCCGATCGAACTCAAATCCTTCGACGCGAAACCTGAAAGTGAAGGCAGTGTAACGCTGAGCTGGGTCACGGCTTCGGAGATCAACAACGACTACTTCACCCTGGAACGCAGCGCCGACGGCATGCACTATTCCGTCATCAACAAGCAGCCAGGAGCCGGCAATTCCACCACCGAACGCTATTACAGTTTTACCGATACGGAACCGGATGACGGCGATAATTTCTACCGGTTAACGCAAACAGACTACGACGGTAAATTCGAAACGTTCGACCCGGTCCATGTCTATGTGAAGAATAAAAATGCCTCCGGTGCGGCGATAGCCAACGCCTATCCCAATCCGTTCAGCGATCGCTTCGAAGTAAACATGAAAGGGGTGTTGGATTCGCGCGGTGAACTCACCCTGGTAAACAGCGGTGGCGTCACGATTCGCAGTATTCCCATCGGACCCGACGACATTTCCCGCACCCAGGCATTCGACAACCTCGAGGGTCTGCCATCCGGTCTCTACATCCTATACCTCACCGACGCCGAAGGCAAGAACGCCTCAATGGTGAAGTTGGTGAAGCGTTGAGGGAATAAACACTGTTCACTCGAACTGTTTCTCACACTACGTTAGGAGGTGCGTGATGCGAGGTGCGAGGTGCGAAGACCAATGGAAACCATCACCTAATCTCTAATTACTAATTACTAATTACCAATTCACCCTCCTCACTTTATCCTCAACTTCCTCAACTTTCCCGTTTCATCGCGGAAATGATAGCGTCCGGGTTTCAATCCGGATATCACGACCATCTGTACTTCCTTGCCTGCCGGAAGAACATGCCCCTCCGCGTCGAGCAGGCGAACTTCGCCCGGCGCTTCAAGATACAATTCACGTACCGGGGCAGATTTTGCAGACACTTCCTGGCCTGCAACATCAAACAACTTCTTGCCTTTAACGGACGACGCTTCGACTTCAAGCTGCCTGGTCGCACTCGAATCCGCCTTGGTTGCTTTCGTCTCAAGGGCCGTTGTCAAAAACGGATGTACCAGGAATACCATTACATACAAATAACGCTTGTTTGCTTTCAACAGATTTTTCATGCTGCAAAGAACTTCCCCTAAGATTACGTCACGTTCAAGCCATGCTGAGTAAAAAGTTAAATTGCTGTGAAGGCGATGTTAGGAGGGGGCATTGCAACGTTGTAACGTTTGAACGTTGAAACGTTTTAACGTTCAAACGTTTTAACGTTCAACTAACTACCTTTACCGCATGTTCCAGGACAACACCTCCCGCACCGAACTCGGGCAGATGGGCGAATTCGGCTTTATCGAACACCTTTCCCGTTCCGTCACCATTCATCATCCGGAAGAATCGCTAAAAGGTATCGGCGACGACGCCGCGGTAGTGGATACCAAAGGGGAGTTGTCGGTTGTCTCGACCGATATGCTGGTCGAAGGGGTGCACTTCGATCTTGCCTTTCACCCGTTGCGCCACCTGGGGTACAAAGCGATCGTGGTCAATGTATCCGATCTCTGCGCGATGAACGCGGACCCTAAACAGGTATTGGTCAGCATCGCCGTATCCAACCGCTTCTCGCTTGAAGCCCTGGACGAACTGTACGAAGGCATGCACCTTGCCTGCGAACGCTATAAGGTCGATCTGGTCGGGGGCGACACCACCGCTTCCCGTTCCGGTCTTGTTATCAGCATTACCATTTTGGGAACCGCCAAAAAGGAACAACTAGTCTATCGCACGGGGGCAAAGGCGAAAGACCTGCTGTGCGTGACCGGCGATCTCGGTGGCGCCTATATCGGCCTGCAGGTGCTCGAACGCGAAAAGAAGATCTTTTTGGAAAACCCCGGCATACAACCCGACCTGTCGGGTAACGAGTATGTGATCGAACGGCAACTCAAACCCGAAGCCCGGCGGGAAACGATCCTGAAACTTCGGGAGCTCGGCGTTCACCCGACTTCCATGATCGATATCTCCGACGGCTTGTCATCCGAAACCCTGCACCTTTGCCGCCAATCAGGAACGGGATGCGACTTGTACGAAGACAAATTTCCCATCGATCCGCAGACGTACGATCGCGCGCGCGAATTCGGACTGGACCCGACCGTCTGTGCCTTAAGCGGCGGAGAGGATTACGAACTGTTGTTTACCATCCGCCCGGACGATTACGAAAAGCTCCGGGAGCATTTGGATGTTTCGATCATCGGTCACATGACCGATCAGGCATCCGGCGTGAACCTCATCACACGATCCGGAGGTTCAGTTCCCGTCACTGCTCAGGGATGGGATGCCCTGCTCGGCAAATCATGATCATCGGACGACCAGTTTCCGCGTGAGCGCCCTCCCCTCTCCGGATAAACGCAACTGGTAAAGGCCCGCCGACAAGTCTTCCGTCAGCAGCTCAATCGACTGCTTACCGGCCGCTGCGACCAGACTACGTTTCAGTACGCACCTTCCGGTCGCATCCAGGAGAAACAGCTCCAACGGCCCGCTCCGGTCTGCACGGAAGTTCAACGTCAGCAGCTCGTCGACCGGATTGGGACTCATCATGAATTCCTGAACCGGCTCCGCTTCCGGAATGCCGACGGGTGCGCTGATCACGAAAGAATGCTGATACGAGTTCCCGCCGAAGTCCGCCGCGAAGGTCCAGGTTCCGGGTGTCCACCAACTGTTGAGCACATAGTACCACTGGGTCCAGGTGGTCGCACCGAACAGCCACGGGCTGTCGAAGTCCCACGTGATCTGTTGTACGCCATTCGGATCCAGGATACGGACCGTTGTCCGCGCATTGTTGTCGAGGTCACGGTAGTAAAGTTGCAGGATGAGCGAATCGCCCCAGGCAAACGTGTCTTTCTCGTAGGTGATCTCGGGATCGGGACAGGAATAGTATTCCGTGGTGGTGGATTTCGTCAGGATCCGGTTGATGCGGGGAATGATGTAATCCGGCTGTGACTGCCACCAGGAATCCGGATTGTAAATGTTACAGGGACCCTGGTAGGGGTCGATCACCGCACCAGTGTTGTCCATGACCTGGAAATGCAGGTGAGGCCAGTTGGAACTGCCGGAACTGCCGGCAGTGCCCAGGTACTCGCCTTCCGCAACGAAATCCCCCACGCCTTTGGTCGTAAGTGAGCCTGTCTTGAAATGAAGGTACCACGACTGAGAACTGTCGGCATGCAGGATATGAATGGCATTCCAAACCCCGGTACCATTGTTCACACACTGCCGGTCGAAATTCCCGTCGACCTTGTTGATGATTACGCCGGGCGCGGCCGCGACCACTTCCATCACCTGCTCGTCCATCCGCCGCCAGGGATAGGGCCAGAGGATGATGTCGGTGCCTGCATGATTGCCGGTACCCCAATCGTAGGTACGCATGCCGCAATTCCAATCCTCCAGGAGGCCTGGAAAACCCCAATCATTGTCGACGAAATTCTGAACGGTATAGTAGCCGTAATCGGAAAAACCAGCCTTTGGTCGTACTGGCCAACTGAAAAGCGGATGCACCTGTGACCGGCGTTGCAGGAGGCCCGGTCGCTGCAACTTCAAGCGCTCGATGTTCGTCCGGATATCAACCTTCATCTGTTCCATATCCGCTAAGGACAGGCACTCGCCTGAGGACACATCGACGCGTACCGCGCGAGCCGGAGAAGGCGGCTCCGGGTTGTTGGAGACCAGATGTTGATTGGCGACCGTGCGGGATTCACTTTGCGGTTGCTCCGCACGGACAGTCATGGAGACCATGCCGGAAAGAAGTAGGTAGCTCAGGAAACGTTTGATCATGGAATCGGGCTTATTGGATGTCGGTATAAATCTTTAGTCGACCCAAAATACGCATTCATGAAAAAACCGGCAAACCCGCTACAGTGGCCTTAATCCCGGGAAAAAGCGATCAAATCCGTCGAGAACAGTTTTTTGAATCCCAACTGCCGGAACATCGTGATCAACTGGCCACGATGAAAGGTGCTATGGTTCATGCAATGCAGCACGGCTTCGGCGACCATGTTGTGATACTCCGTACCATCGAGTGATTTGTAACGGAATTGGGATTGTAAAAATGCATCCCCGCTGGTTTCGATGAAATCGATCCAGGCCTTGTCGTTCTCGATGATCTCACCGTACAGTTCCTGAAAACTGCCACCGAACTCCATCCACTTCCAGGTAGTCGGGGATTCGCCCTTCAAGCGCATCAGCCAGATGCATTCCGCACCCCACAAGTGCAGCAAGGTTGTACGCACCGAAGGGAAACTACTCACGATAGGTTGTTCCAGTTGCTCCGGTGTAAAATTCTCCGAGACAAACGACAAGAGCCGGTCGTTGGCCCATTGGTTGTAGGTGACGTAGCGGAGGAGGAGGGTTTTCATATGGTGTATGGACTTGGTACCAATCACTGTTCACTCGCCCTGTTTCTGACACTCACATTGGGGGGGCGAGGTGCGGGGTGCGAGGTGCGAGGGCAATCACTGTTCACTCACCCTGTTACTCAACCTCACACCACGTAAGGAGGGGCGAGGGACGAGCTGCGTGGTGCGAGGGCAATCGCTGTTCACTCACCCTGTTTCTCAACCTCACACTACGTAAGGAGGGGCGAGGGACGAGCTGCGAGGTGCGAAGGCAATCACTGCTCACTCGCCCTGTTTCTCAACCTCACACCACATAAGGAGGGGCGAGGGACGAGCTGCGAGGTGCGAGGGCAATCGCTGCTCACTCACCCTGTTTCTCAACCTCACACTAAGTAAGGATGTGCGTGACGCGAGGAGCGATTAGCAAAGCTATCGAATATCCATTGAAATCAACATGCCTACTGCCTACTACCTACTGCTAACCGCCAACCGCTAACCGCCAACTGCCCGCTGTCCCACCTCACTCCACCACCACCTTCGCTACCGACCGAATGGCTGTTTGCTCTTCCGTGAATGACAGCGTATAAACACCGGGTTGGACTCCTGCCACTTGCATTGCAATGTTGATTCCCTGTACCCGATTGGAACGCAGGGTTCTTCCTTGCAGGTCGACAAGTTCCAGCAGTCCACTTCGATTCCGGTCTTTGGACAAAGTAACCATAACCCGTTCGTGTGCCGGATTGGGCTGTACTTCGAGCGAGTAGATTTGCTTTGCAACTACCACCGGAGTTCCCATGATGAGCGAATCGAGGTCGCAAACCGGCTGACCAATATCGTAACGGTAGAAGTGGTTTCCGAATCGCGGTCCCTGGTCGTAAGTCAGCGTACTAAAGAACACCTGGTTGTTGATCGTGAAGCCTGCGCTGAAATCGACGGAAGTATCTCCCGGCATGACCAGTGTTTGCAGGGGGATCACTTTCATTCTTTGCAGGTCGATTTTTCTGATGTACTCTCTGAACAGAAACGCATCATTGCCCACCACAGCTGCAAAAGGTTCCCCGCGTAATCCATCCCATTCCAACAATTCATCCGACCATTCGCCGGTTGCTGGATCATATGCGTAGAGACCCGGATACGGTCCTCCATCCGCGAGTACATTATACCCGGCGTATACTTTACCATTCCAGGTGAACGCGACAGGTGTCGCTGAGCCTGACTTGCCATAAGGCCATCCCGAACTTGTCCAGGTGTCGGAAGAGAACGAATATTTATCGATCTGCCCGGGATTGTTGAACGGATAATAACCCAGGCCGGCATAAGCCGTATCGCCCAGTACTGTCGCGCACAGTTCGTAACGTCCTATACCGGGGATCGGCGACTGCTGCGTCCACACATCCAGGGCCGGATCGTATTTCCAGGTCTCGTTGAAGTAACAGGACATACTGCCGAAGCAACCTTTGTTTCCGCTGCTGATATATCCATAATTGTTGTTGGCAAAACAGGCTGAGCCGGTCCGGTCATCCGCCGCAGGAAGTGAGGCCCGCACGGTCCAGGCATCCGAAACGGGGTCGTAAGCGTACCAATCCTTATAGGCTTCCACCAGGATATCAACGTACTTGTTTCCCATGCCCATGTACCCGGTATTGCCGATGCTGAAAGCATTCATGGTGTGCCGGATATTGTACTGTCCCAAGGGCATCTCCGCCCGTGATTCAATGTTATAGATCGGATGTGCAGTTTGATAATAGGTCGTGGTATCCGTACAGGCGCTATCGGTCGATACAAACTGGACAAGGTGTTCGCCGCATTGCCGGAAGGTATACGCCACCTCATTCTGAAAGCCAAAGGCAGAAGTGATCGGTTGACCGTCCACTAAGAGGGACAGTATGGAAGTATCCTGCGGATAATGCAACAGGCTTCCATTGGCAAAATCGTGCGGCACACCTATCCCGGATTCGTCTATGTCCCTTGGAAAATAAAATGGCAATTCGGCGCAAGCTCCCGGCTCGTATCGACAAATAGCCCGATTCGATATCCCGGCTCCTTCCCCGAAACAATAGTAGAATCGACTGTCAATGGTCATACCCGTCGCGAAGGCCGTTGAACGGAACGCGCCGCTCGTGGCGAAGAAGGAAGGAGCAGGACTTGTTTCACCGGTAATCAGATCATAGAAGTAACCCGAGTTGAGGTACGAACTGAGACTGGTACCCGATAGCTTGCCATTCACAATCCAGATCTTGTCCCCGTTGAGATATATGGAGGAGCCAAATCTGGCATCCAATGCGAAGCCGGAGACCAACTGACCCCAGGTATCTGCGGAGACGTCGTATTTCCAGATGGAAGAAGAGGAGCCCAGTATCACAGCATAGAGGTCGCCCTGATATTCGACAACTTCATCGGCGAAAGTGACCGAAGGATGAGAACTCAATTGCGTCCAGGTGGCAGTGGTGATGTCATATCGGTAAAGCTCTTCGGTATACCCAAAACAGAGGTACAACTGATTGTTGATCGCAATTGCGTTGGGCTTTGAGCGTGCATCACCCGGAAAATCCGGCAACTGAACCCATGTGCCGGTTGATGGAATGAACTCATAGAATAAATTGGTCTTCCATGGCGCGACATTGGTATCGCCTCCCATCAGATAGTAGTGTCCCGCCGCGTAGACAAACTCACCATAGTGTACGGTATTAAAGGGAAAATCCTGAAGGCGCGTCAGCCGATGCGTCCCACAGTCGTATTGCCAGAAATCGCGCAACAGAGTTCCATTATCATCAGTGCCAAGTCCCATGTATGCAAATCCGGCATTTCCTGCACCAACTGCGTACTTCCTGTCTTTGGCTTCTAAGGGTAGCGTAGTTTTTCCCGACCACATTCCCTGCGCGATAAAAATATTGGCAGTCGCAGAATCAACACAGTATCCGTTTGTCCCTGTCAGCGAGATGGAAAAATTACCGTAACGCAGGGCTGTAAGGGAAGTATCGCCCGAATACCAACCGAGGTCTGTGGTATCGATCCTCCAATACCAGGCATATTGGCTGGTTGCGGGAACCAGTATACTGGCGTTGGTGACCGAATTCAACGCACCCACATAGCTGGTATCAATAGCGCCGATCTCAGCCGTCAGGCTGCTGGTACATCCCGGATAAAAAGTCCATACGTCAGCGGTCGTCGGAGCTGAACTGGTTCCCCCTCCGATCAGTTTAACGGAATCGGCAAATGCCATGAATGCCATGTCCGAGTGAATATCGCCGTTGTACAACAATGCGCCCTGGAGCCACGATTGACTCGGTATGTGCGTGTATTTTGCAAAGTGTTCAGTAAAAAAGTGCACCACACCATGCAAGTTGGTTGCGAAGACCGGGGCGCCATTTCCGCTCCCACCAGCCAGGGGCCAGGTGTTCGACCAGGCCCCTGTGGAAAAATCATATTGATAAGTAATAAGGCACGAATTGTCCATGAAGTAGGCAACGTCGCCAATCACTGCGGCACGACTGATGAAATTCGTATAGGGTGAATCAGCCAACCTGTTCCAGGTATCCACTACCGGATCATACTCCCAAAACTCGTTAGTAGTCGTTGAAAAAGTACAACTTCCTTCACCAAAGACGATATACCCTTTTCCATTGTAAACGAAGTACGCGAACTGATCATAATTGTTCCCGGGGAAATTGGCTCGTTGAAGCCAACTATCGGTTGCCGGATCATATTGCCAAAGGTCCCGGTAACAATTGCTTCCCGCTATCCCGCATCCCATGTATATTTTCCCGTTGATCGACCAGGTAAATGCGTTCCGACGTGAAGGACCCGGAAATGTATCCTGCTGGGTCCACTGCGCAGTGAGTTCATCGTACTCCCACACTTCATTGATATAAATTCCGCCGACAATAAATCCACAGAACAAATATCCCTGATGGCCGACTGTTTCGGCCATGGAGAATTTTCGTGGAGTTCCGGGAAAATCGGTTGATTGAATACAGTTGCCTTGCGCAAACAAGAATTCCGGGACTACCGAAAACAACAACAGGAAAGCAAGGAAATATCCGTGGGTACGGCGCAGGAAATGCATGTGGTAAAGATTTGATCTAAACCAAATGTAGGTATTCCTGTTGAAGTATCACCACGACAGGAGGGTCGAAGGACAATCACTGCTCACTCACCCTGTTTCTCAACCTCACACTACGAAAGGAGGGGCGAGGGACGAGATGCGAGGTGCGTGGGACTAATTACTGCTCACTCACCCTGTTTCTTAGTCTCACAGTGGGGGGATGAGGGACGTGGGACCAGGGACGAGGGGAAAATTGTTCCGGGTTCCGGGTTCCGAGTTCGTTAGATTGACTTACTGTTTACTGTTTACTGTTTACTGTTCACTATTCACTTCTTACTATTCGCTATTCGCTAATTACTGTTCACTATTCACTGTTCACTGTTCACTAAGAATCAAGCCATCACCTTCCGGCTCGCCATCAACGCCTCGATCTCTTCGATCTCGATCGGAATGGCGGCCATCAGGTCGACGGGGCCTTTGGCGGTGATGAGGATGTCGTTCTCGATGCGGATGCCGAGTCCTTCTTCCGGGATGTAGATGCCGGGCTCGCAGGTGAAGACCATGCCGGCCGCCATCGGTTCGTAGCGGTTGCCGATGTCGTGCACGTCCAGTCCGAGGAAGTGCGAGGTGCCGTGCATGAAGTACTTCTTGTACAGCGGCTGCTTCGGGTCCTGACGTTTCACCTCCTCGGCTTTCAGCAGTCCGAGTTTGATCAGCTCCTCTTCCATCACCCGACCCACTTCTTCGTGGTAGCGCGGGATGGTATTGCCGGGCACCAGCATTTTCATCGCGGCGCGCATCACACGCAACACCGCGTTGTACACATCGCGTTGCCGCGGCGTGAACTTGCCGTTCACCGGGACGCAACGGGTCAGGTCGGCGGCGTAGTTGGCGTATTCGGCGCCGAAGTCGAGCAGGATCACGTCGCCGTCGTTGCAGGGACGGTTGTTCTCGTTGTAGTGCAGGACGCAGGCGCTCGGTCCGCTGGCGATGATCGGGGTATAGGCATGTCCGGTCGCGCGGTTCCGGATGAACTCGTGGATGATCTCGGCTTCGATCTCGTACTCCATCACACCCGGACGGGTGAAGCCCAACACGCGACGGAATGCTTTGTCGGTGATGTCGATCGCGGTCCGCATGAGTTCGATCTCCGTCTCCGACTTGATCGCCCGCAGCCGCGCCATCAGCGGACCGCTGCGTTCGTAACGGTGGTGCGGGTATTGGGCGCGGAGTTTTTCCGCGAAGCGCACATCCCGGTACGGCACTTCGGTGACGAAGCGGTCGTTCTCGTTGAGGTTCAGGTAAACCGTATCGGTATGGTGCATCAGGACCGGCAGGATCGCCGCGAAATCGTCGACCCAGTAGACCGACTGCACGCCCGAGACTTCCCGCGCTTCTTCCTTGGTGTACTTATGTCCTTCCCAGACGGCGATGTGCTCGTTCGTCTTCCGCAGGAACAGGATCTCCCGGTATTCCGGCAGGGGATGCTGGGGCGCCAGCACCAGGATGGTCTGTTCCTGGTCGATGCCGGTCAGCCAGAACAGGTCGCTCTGCTGTCGGAACGGGAAACTGGTATCCCCGCTCCGCGGCATCTCGTCGTTCGCGTTGAAGAACGCGATGGAACGCTCCCCAAGATGGCTGAGGTACTTTTTCCGGTTTTCAATGAAAAGCTGGCGGTCGATGGGAAGGTATTTCATGTGTTGCTGGGCTATCCGGTAAAATTAGCAAATCCGGTCTATATGGAAACCGATGGGCGGCTGCCTTTCAACCCAACAAACACGAGGTCCGGTAAATCCCGAAGCGCTATCTTCACCGGAGATGGTGTCCAAGAACGAACTTCCCTGGATCGAAGCGGGCTACGAATTGTTCGCCGCGCAGGGGCCCGACGGCTTGCGGGTGGAAACCCTGGCGCGCAAGGTGGGCATCAGCAAGTCCTCGTTCTACCACCACTTCGCCGATGGTGAAGTGTTCACCGAACGGCTGCTGGAATGGCACCTCGACCGTGCGGTAGAAATTGCCGAACGCGCACGCGCCTGCCAAACATTCGACCCCGACTTTTTGCATTTACTGGCCGAATATCCAGGCGACCTGCTTTTCAACCGGCAGTTGCGTGTGCACCGGGAGAACCTTTCGTATCAGCTTTGCTTCACCCGCGCCAATGCTTTCGTCGAAGAGGCGATCCTCCCCTGCTGGTCAGAGGAACTCGGCCTGGCCGGCAAACCGGAACTGGCGCGCAGCCTCTTCGCCGTCATCAACGACATGTTCTACCAGCGCGTGACCCGGGAAAACCTGCACTATGCCTGGATGAAACAACTCCTCGGCGAGATCAAAGCGATCCTCACCGATATGATCCGGGGGAGTGGGATGGGGAATCAGTTGAATTGAAGTTTCCAAGATACAATATAAAGTCTTCATATTCATTTAAATCCATAAGAAACGCCCAGTGAAATAGAAATTAATTTATTTGTAACTATTTGAACAGCCTTAAAGTTATTTAGGTATGCCGGGAACTTATCCTTATCATCATAATGTGCATACTCATACTTACACCCTAATAAAAGATCTATTCGTCCTTTTAATGGCTTTTTCCAAAGAATTTCATTTGAAACTATCCAGCAATAACCTTGAGGATAGAATCTTTTGAGGCTGCCAGACAAGGGAGGTCCGTTGTTTGATGTGCCGGCTGGAAAGCCTGTAACTTCGGGCGTTACAAGGATATTATACCTTTCACCTATAATTGAATTAATACTCCCTCCCAACCCAAACCGACTAACAATCCTGCCCGATGTAGCCCGATTAAGTAGCACAATACCAACACCTACCTTGATTCGATTATCCACAAATTCTAGACATTGTCTTAACCAATAGTCTCTTCTTTCATACTCTATTTTCAAATACTCCTGACTTAATATTTTAACAGGAGTAAAACTATATTCCCCCATCACCTCCATCCATTTATTTAGATTAATCTTCCATACCAATGAGTGATATAATGGATACCTCGTGTATGAGCTCCCATTATTATTTTGCGGACCCTTTAAATACCACCGGCTATATAATATTATATTGCTTTTATACTCAACTTCCGCATATGCTGAAGTTGATACATATATTAATGATATACATATAAATGTTATTATATTTTTTTTTATTTTCATTTTATTATTTCTTTAATCACCACTGAACCCGTAACCATAATATACTCTCGAAAATATATTCCAAATGGCAGATCATTCTCCTTCTCACATTTAATATCTTGATGTTGGCAAATTACCCCGCCTCCAAAGCCGCCCGGCTGGATCCGATTGAGGCGTTGCGGTATGAGTGAGTCGGCTGTATCATCGGTATGCAGCATTCATTATTTTAATGCCTAAAAGACCGCACGGCTTGATTTACAGGGAGACATTGCGGTGCGCGGGAATTTCCCGGTTCGTGGAATGATTTCGGCTCCTGCGGCCATTGAATTACTCCATCACTCCACTTTCACATAACGCTGATATCCGACCTCCGGAGAACCGATAAAATAAATTCCCGGACCCATGTCTTCCAACCGGCAATTCATGGGATTTTCCAAAACCAATAGGCACTTGATCACTCTCCCCGTCAAGTCTTTGACATACAAATCCTGGGGCGTTTTCTCCGAAAGGTTAATTACAACATGGTCATTCCCGGGATTTGGATAGAGGGTAAACGACCGACCTCCCAATTCGTCAATCTTACTTTGCAGCGTAGTATATGATACTACCCAAACATCGCTTAATCCATGATTCCCGCTGACCATTCCGTTATTTGAATAGCTCAATCCTACCATGAAATAATTTCCCATCAAGTCAGTCCCTTGTGCATAAACTTGCTCCTCATTGCTTCCTCCCAAGCAATAAGAATCCTGAATATTACCACCAGTATCTAATCGTAAAAACCAATTATCCGCATACCCATTATTTCCTAAAACATCACCGTCTGTAGATAACGTTACGGAAGCAACTAATACATCATCATTAGGCAACTCGAAAATAGAGAAGCATCTGGCTTCTAAACCAGAGCCACCGTAACACCTACTCCATTGCACACTCCCACTAGAATCAGTACAAACGATAGCTAAATCGAGTGATCCATGATTGCCTGATCCAATTCCATCGACTGATTCAACTTCTCCTGCCAAGAGCAGATTACCTGAACTTAATTCGATCACAGAGTAAGCCTCATCTATAAAACTACCTCCAAATGTTCTTTGCCATTTCACATTTCCACTAGAATCGCATCGAACCAGCCACATATCAGATCCAGAACGTCCAGCCATGAGCAAGTCTCCATTCACAGATTCACTGATATTATTGAAGTACTGATCCCCAATATCTCCAATGCACTCCGACCAAATGATCTGACCGCTTAAATCCACTTTAATCAGTAAACCATCAGTATGACCATGTGAACCAGATGCCTCATGGTTCGTTGATTCAGTACGTGCAGCAACAATAATATTTCCATCTCGAGATTTGATCATCCGTGCGGCATACTCAAAATCGCCGCCACCTAACCTTCTGCTCCATAACTCTGTACCCATCGAATCAGTGGCCAATAGGAATAGATCTAAGTCTGCATACCCTGCCGTACTTCCTGATGGCCAATCGTAGCTATTTGTAAGGCCGTAGATGATAAATAGATTGGGGCCAAACTGAAGAATTGCTTGAGAACCTTCTCCACCCATTCCGCCATAAGTGTACGATCGCTTAACCGTCAATGTACTATCAAGCCAAATGATCCAGGCATCTGAGGAACCCGAAACAGCCGTCTGGACATCCCCATCTCCTGAAGCTGTACTGCCGCAAATAATGTATTCATTCCCTGGCAGAAAACAAAAACCAGTACCCCCGTCAAGATTACCACCCCCTAAGCACTTTGAGTGAAGCACTTGAATTTGAGCTAGAGATTGAAATGAAATTAAAACTAGGATGGCTATTAATAGATTTTTACTCATAGCATTATCTACTAATCTTTGATGACGACCAATTTACCAGATTTTCTTCCCATCTGAGTAACATAATAAACACCCGGTTGAAATAAAGATAAATCTATACTTACTTTTTCTTCATGAGTATTCAACTTAAACATCAACTCTCCACTTGAAATAAAAGGGAGAGTGCTTCATTTGATTCAACCTGATTTCAAGTCATAAATGCAAAACCAAAGATAATAAGACACCTCAAAGACCATAGGGCCCTGGGGTGATTTTTTGCTGAGAAGCTGAATCATTCGAGTCCTTAGGTCTTAAAATCACAGTCAACTCAACCAAGCCAAAGGTGCCAAATTGAAGCCCTTTGCCAATCGGGGAACAGTCAACGCGAGATTGCAGCCATTCTAGGAGCAGCCCCTTTGACGATCCGTAGGGATTAGAAACGAAACGTACCACAGCGGGGAATCGGTGCAGGTCATCATCGTGCCAATCCAGCACAGCGCAAGACGAGTAGGCACCATCGAAGCAAACCGAAGATCATCAAGCTTGATCATCAAGTAAAGGGATACATCATTGAAAGATTCGATCGTGGAGAAGTTGATTAACTCACTCTATAGTTTATTTACAATATAATTTATTCCAAAGGTCATAGCCATCATTTGATTGAAATTGATTTTAAAATAACTTATGTTACTAGCCGAAACTCCGTTGACTGTAGTTCCTTCATAGTCGGAATAGTCATATTTTAACGATGATACAAAACATAATCTTTTCGCGAAAGACTTTTTCCACATTACTTGAAATCCAATTATGTATGTCAACCCATAATTGTATCGATCTCTTCGTCCTTCGCGCAGGCTTGGCTCTGTTCCTTGGCCTGGTGGATCTTCAACACTCACCTTTGGAGTTACAGCAATTTTAAGATCCCTCTTCAATAGAGTATTCAAGCTTGTTCCGCCAAATAATCTAAGGCATACAACCCCCACCTTTGGGTGTGTAAATAAATTAAGAGCCATCCCTATTTTTAATCTGTTATCATTAAACTTCAATTCTTGACGAAGCCAATAAGATTCATTGTTGAATATAAACTTGTAACAATCGGGACTATTAACAGCTACGGGGATGAATTGGTAATCAATCAATACTCCCATATTTTTTCCCACGCTTTGCTCAAAAAGCACTGATAGAGATAGCGAACTTGAACTATAACATGAACCGCTGTTATAATAACCCTCCAATCGCCATCGACTATTGGTGAGGACGTTAATGTCAATTTCCACAGCTCCATATACTTCTAACTTATATATAAGCGTCAATAAAAGAAATATGACCACTCTAATTCTAATCATGAAACTTTTATTTCTGTATATCTCCCATTGCTTTTCCATGTAGATTGTTCTTTACAACTTGTCCAGGTATTTAGGGGGCTATGACAGTATCCTTTTTTGAGTCTAAAATTTAAAGTTAATTCCGGTAGATAAAGAAAGCATTCTATTGTATTTTAATAGAAAATATTTCAGATCAACAGCAGTATCAGGATAGTAAAGCCTGTCGTCATAATCTGCATAGTCATACTTGCATGCAGCTCGCAAACCCAATCTCTTATTTATCTGTTTTTCCCATGCCCATTCTATACAAAAGATTGATGTAAAGCCAAAGTAATACCTTTCTTTCCGACTTTTCTCCAATACCGGTTGGGTGCTGGCGGATGAACGATCAATTATAGATGCTTCCGGGGTTACTTTAATATTGAACTCCTGTTTTAGCAAGGAATTCAAACTTGTTCCACCATATACACGAAAGGACAAAACCCCTAATTTCTCCCCTTGAATTACTTCTATACCCACACCTAGTTTTATCCGATGATCGGTAAAACTTAAACGCTGCCTGACCCAATAATGTGTTCCATTATACGAGCTTTTATAGCAATCCGGACTCACAACACTCACCGGCAATAACTGATAGTCCAATATCAGTTTAAAGTTTTTCTTAATGTCTACATCCCAGTTTAATGATGGGGACACCGGCACTGAAGTAAAACTAGATCCATCGTTGTAGTATCCATCCAATCGCCACAACCCTGATGTGATAAAATTCATACTAACTCCAACAGCACCATATGAACTGAAGTGAATGCATACTTTCACTAACAAAAACACTATGATACTTCTATTCAACATGACTTTTTACCTCTTGGTTCCCTCCCTCACATAAAACCATTCATCTGTTGATTTAATATCCTGGAAGAAAATTAAATAAAATACTTTGATAAACTACAAACCCCGGATCCCGATAAAATTCAGGATCCGGGGCTTTAAAGCAAGTGACGAACGTTGGTTCGTCAAATGATCAGCGGTATTTAATCCACCACCAGCAATCGCGTCTGAGCCTGCTTGCCGTTCTTGTCGGTCATCCGCAGTTGATAGGAACCGGCTGCAAGCGTTGCCGGCAGGCGGATCTCGATGGTGGATTGCGCGAGGTTCGGCGCTCCTGCATGGAGCAGCGTGGTCCGGCCGAAGAGGTCGGTCAGTTCGATGCGCTCCGCCTGGAGGGTTGACGATACATGCAGTACGGATCCCGTCCTGACCGGTACGGGCCAGCAGTTCAGGTTGGCTGTTGCAGTTGGTTCGGCGATGCCGACAAAGAGGTCGTTGTTGAAACGCATCACAGCCACGTCGTTGTTCGAACCGGTATTGCCTTTTCCCGCCGCGAGGATCTTGCCATCGGCCTGCAGGCAGACCGCGTTCGCTTCGTCAAAAGCCGCGGCCACGGTGGTCACCGAATAGCCGTCGGAATCGAAGTCGGTATCCAGCGTACCGTCAGTACGGTAACGGATCAGCAGGAAGTCCCGGTCGTCGAAAAAGAAACCGCCCGAGGTGCCGGCCAGCAACAGTTTACCGTCGGGCTGCCGGAGCATGTCGTAGGCGACGTCCTGCGCGGCGCTGTCCCAGATGGCGATCCCGTCGCCGTCGAAGGAAGTATCCAGCGCGCCCGTGCTGTCGTACTTCGCGAGCATCACATCGAAGGAGAAATCCGGCTGGGTCGTATAGCCCGAGACATAGCAACCGCCGTCGGGATCCAGCACCAGGCCGTAACCATCCTCGACGTACTCCGCCGAATACGGGGTGGTGACGATGCCGTTCGTGCCGAAGTCGGTGTCGGGTGATCCGTCTTCGAGGAAGCGGGCCACCAGGAAGTCGAAGTTGAACTGTCCGGATCCGGTCAGTCCCTGATCATAGTGGCCACAGGCGACCAGCCGGCCGTCGGGCATGACGGCTACGTTCCAAAAGCGGTTGTCCTGCGCGATGACCGGAACCGAAGCGATTCCGTTCACGCCGAACGTCGAATCGAGCGAACCGTCTGCTTCGAGTCGCGCCAGGATCGGCGCCTTGTTGAAGGCCCCATCGGTTGTGAGTCCTGCGAGTACGAGACGGTTGTCGGGCAATTCCGCAATGCCATAGACCATGTCGTCGCCCGAGCTGAGGTCCACACTGGCAATACCGTCCTGTCCGAACGTGGTGTCGCGACTGCCGTCGTCGTTGAAGCGCATGACCAGTAGCGAGAAATTATAGGTCGGGTCGCAGGAAGTCCCGGCGACCAACAATTGGCCGTTGGAACTGACCAAGGCACGATAGGCATAGGATTCCTGGAAGTCAGGTACGAGTACCACGCCGTTGCCGTTGAACGTGGAATCCGGCGTTCCGTCGGGAAGCAGCCGGATGATCAGCAGTTGGCCCGCGAACGCCGCCGTCAGCGCGGTGCCGACCGCGACGACCTTTTGGTCGGCAGGCTGCACGACCACATGCGTCAGGTTGTCCTGGAAACCGAAGTCGCGCACGAAGCGACCCGCATCCGCGAAGGATGGGTCCAGGGTGCCGGCCGGCTGCGCCGAAGTTAAGAGAGGAAGGATCAGCGCAACGACAAAAAGTCCGGCTAATCGGATGCGAAGGGAGGTAGCGAATTGGCTCATGGTGCTAAAGTAATCGTGTGGATCAGCACGGATTTAGACGGGGCCGTACAATCCCCTAATTTATCCATCAATAGGCCGTCAACATGTTCAGGCCGTGGTTTTACGGACATATTTGGTCAGGATGACTATTTGTTGTCCCTCGATCTTCCCTTCGATCTGTTCGGTATTGTCCTGCACCAGGCGAATGTTCTTCACCGTCGTCCCGATACGGGCGTTGATCTGGGAGCCTTTTACGTCGAGCGATTTGGTCAGGACGATCGTATCGCCGTTCTGCAGGCGTGCGCCGTTCACGTCCTGGTGTACGGCAACGGGGTCCCGTTCCTCATGATCGCCGGTCGCCTGTGCCCACTGTAGCAGTTCATCGTCGAGGTAAAGTTGGTCCAGCGCATCCTGCGCCCAGCTCTCGCTTTTCAGGCGGTGCAACATGCGCCAACTTACCACCTGGACCGCGGGAACCTCGCTCCACATGCAGTCTTTCAGGAAGGTCCAGCGGGAGGGCGTCAGTTCACTTTGTCCCGAAAGCTGGTGCAGGCAGTCCTGGCAAACCAGAATGGCCCGGTCGGCCGAAGGTCCTTCGTCGGGCGGCACGGTATAAACGGACAATTCATTGGAAGCGCTGCACAATTCGCAGCGATCGTGGGCCCTTGACCGGACCTGCATTTCTACGGACATGATAATGGGTTTGGGGCTGCAAACTTAAGAGAATGCCCCTTTCCGGGAAAAGACCATGGTCATTGGAGCCGATGTTCCTTACGGGTACTTCGTCTTGATGTACCGGATGGACTCTTTCATCAGCCGGATCAGTTTCTGCCGGTCGATATCGCTGAGCTTGTTCACATAGATGCAGACCTTGCCGATTTTATACTTTCCCAGTCCTTCCAACAGGTGTTCGTGTTCTTCGAGTCCGGTGTACACATAAAGTGAAATCGCCGCTTTTCGCGGGGAAAAGCCGATGATCGGGGCGTCGCCTTCATGCCCACTGGCATATTTGTAATGATACGAGCCAAACCCGATGATACTGGGGCCCCACATCTTCGGTTCATGGCCGGAGACCTTCTTCATCAACTCGATCAGTTCATAACTGTCTTTCTTCTTTTGTTCGGAATTGGCAAATGTCCGGATGAATCGTTCGACGCTTGCCTGAGTGGGTTCGGTCTTGTTCTTAGCCATGGTGGACGGGTATCTTATTCGATTCGGTTACGGACAACGGAAAATGTTGTAATCGGTGTTCGGCACGCCGCTGGTAAGGCCCACACTTCGCGCAATCGTCACCACTTGTCCGCGATGAAAGGTCCCGTGGTTGACGATGTGTTGGATATACTCGTAGCGACAAAGGCTGTTCTTCGCCCAGGGCATGTCAAGCACCAGTTTTTTTGTCAGGGCATCTTCCGTCAGCGTTAGAAAATCTGCTTCCATCCTGATGGATACGTCCTCCAGTTCCCGAAGGATCTGCGGCGCTTCATTTTCGCGCACGTTCCAGTTCAGCTTCGAATAATCCCTTTCCAAAATGAACAGGTGCCAGAACCGCTGGGTGCGCAAGACGTGTTGTAGGGTCGTGTCGATGCTTGGAAAACTCGACGGCACTTTTTCATAAAGTTTGTCGACAGGCGCCTGCTCGAGCCACCGTACCATGCGCTGATTCGCCCAATTGTTGAAGCGGATATAGTTATCCGCCAGTTGTTTCAAGTGCATAGGAATTGTTTTAGTCGAAAGTCAGTTCACTTATCAAGTATATGGCCGGAAAGCAGGAGCCTGCGCAGCGATTCTCCGTTGACCTGCACTTCCAACACACACGGACCGCATACCGAAACGGGTAAGGTGAAGTTGGTCGTGAGCGGTCGGTAATCCGAAAGGCAGCGATAACTCAGGTCGTACACGCGCACCCGTTCCAGCACCTGCAGTGAGGTGATCCCAAGCGAACCATCCGGTAAATGGGCAACGGAAAAGCCGGGGAAATCCTGCTTTGCAGATGCAATTCCCACCGTCAGATCATAGCGGGCAACATAGGAATCGAGATAGGTGCCCCCACCAACGAATAATTGCCCGTTGAACTCCGCCACTCCTTCCGCTTCTTTGCCCGGCCAGCCTCCGCCGAGCGTATCCACCGAATTACCGGTGAAGGCGAACACGGCGGTACCGTTCAAGGTGTCATTGCCAAAGAAGATCTGATTGAATCCTCCGCTTACGATCAGGTTGTTCTGATAGGTCTTGAACGTATGCACAAAACTCATCAAGCCCGGAATCGTATAGCGCACCCCGAAGCCGGGATCAACCCAGTCGGTGCCGCTCCATTTGGCGATACCCCGTAAAGGAGTTGCGCCACTCTGAGTAAAGCTCCCGCCTGCATAAAGTTCACCGTTGAAAACTCCGACCGCGTACACGGTACCGTTGAATCCGTCTCCGAACGGAAACCAGTTCGTACCATCCCAGCGTGCGATACCATTTACGAGCTGGCCTCCCGCATGCGAGAAGTTGCCGACCACTACCAGATCCGTTCCGAAGAGGCAAAGCTCGTGCGGGTACAAGAGATCGGGAGTGCCCGGAATGTTTCCCGACAAACCACTCCCGAGCGAATCCCATCCGCTTCCATTCCATCGCATGATACCGGAGATCGCCCTGGCTCCCACCCGATCGAATTCTCCGCACGCAACCAATGAGCCGTTGTAGTCAAGCACCGCATAGAGATTAGCCGTTTGGGAAAAGCCCGGTGATGCCGTGGTCAGGTAAACACCTTCTCCGAATGGCTGAAAGGACGCTCCGTTCCAGCGATAGACCCAGTTGGAATCCGTTCCGGGCTCATAGCCGACAAAGAACAGGTCGGATCCGAGGCCGCGCAACTGGTGTCCTTCGCGAACGAGTCCCGTACCGACAGGCTGAAAAGAGGACCCGTCATACCGCGCCAGATAGGGAGTCGTTACACCGCATATGTTGGTAAAGAACCCGGTAGCGTAAAGACCATTGTCGAATACTTCCAGGTTGTCGACAAAGCCATTGCCGGCGCCGCATACCGAGGTCCATTGCGCGTTAGTACTTGCTTGAAAGCTAAAAAGGGAAATCAGGAGTGCTGTAACGTGACGATACATAATTGAAGCAACTAGTTTAAAGTGGTGCGGGGAGTGTACTTGCCGAATCTGGGCAAATGCAGTTGATGAAAGAACGGAAATAGCGCGGATAACGGAAAGTAATCCGAAGTCGCCAGACAACCTTTCGTTTCAGCAGACGCAAGCGACCATTGCTGGCAGGGTCGGTAGCCTTGTGCTGACTTGCCAACAGGAAGACGCTTCGCCATTTACTTGGCCTGCGGATCGTTCTGATAGAGCCCATGGATGTTTCCATCAGGGTCCTTGAAGTAGGCCAGCCAACCGACCGTGGGGATCGGCATCTTTGGAACGACGATCAGACCGCCGGCTCCTTCCACACGGCGAATGGCCGTATCAATATTCGGCACATCGATGGAATTGACGATCGGCTGGTTGGGATCCCGTTTGCGCATCACGGCGCCGTTGATACCCGGACCTTCGTCGTTACCGGTGATGGCCAGCCAGTAATCTTCCTCGCCGAATTTCTGGAATTTCCAGTCGAACGCTTCTTCAAAAAACCGGATGGTCTTCTCCGGTTGGTTGCAGGAGATCTCGAAATGGACGATGCGGTGGCTCATGGCGGTCATGGAATCATTGGTGAAATTCCAAGATAGCGGGTTGAAGGATTCGGTTCAATTCAGCAACACAGTTTAACATTCATGCGACAGAACAACCTCCGCTTGCAAGAGTGTTCTACGAAAAACTGGTACTTTTTTAAGTCGGGTCGCGAAACGATCCTGCTTCATGTGCACCAGTAATCGAATACATTTTGCGGAACATCTTCTTCCAATGGGGTTCCGGCCACATTCCGGCAAGCCGTTATCTTAGCCTGATGAATCGCCTCCTCTGCCTTTTACTGATTTGCATCATCGGACAAATTCGATTGTCCGCTCAAGGAATCCTGGATACCCTGGGGAATACCATAGTACGGATTGAAACCGCGGTGGACAGCGCACAGTTCGCGGGCGGTTATGCCAGCGGGCCGTGGGACCTGCACATGGGTCCCGACGGGCAATTGTGGTTCACGGACCAGACAGCCATTCGCCGGTGGCATCCGGTCACGGGTGTGATCAGCACCGTATTGCGTGTTCCGAGCGGGTACTTCATGGGGCTGGCGCATCACAGCGATTTTATCCATCAACCTTATGTATATGCTACGATCGATACCGGCTATTACTACGGACAAAGTACGCGTATCGAAGTGTGGCGCTATCGATACAATTCGGCTGTCGACTCGCTGGAAGATCCATTGTTCCTGCTCTCCTGGTACCACCCGGGTGAACACTCAGGCGGACGCATGGTATTTGGTCAGGATAGTTGTCTGTATATCGGGACGGCCGATTATGCCGGGCTGCAATGGCAGGATACGCTGTTCATGAACTCGGGGAAAGTGCTGCGGGTACGTCCCGACGGTTCCGTGCCGAGCGACAACCCACGTCCCGACTACAGCTGGACCTGGGGACACCGGAATCCGCAGGGAATCGTGCAGGTACCGAATGGCAACATCATCGTATCGGAGTACGGGCAGATCAACGATGAGCTCAACCTCATCCGTCCGGGTAA
>WBZP01000222.1_pt1 | contig 79834 bp, 74 predicted proteins | sample 5204301 | NCBI WGS metagenome assembly WBZP01 (sample SAMN12412401, study PRJNA552823) | activated sludge metagenome | isolation source: activated sludge from nitrification reactor of wastewater treatment plant... | place: USA: Pennsylvania | collected 2017 | reverse complement strand
CGTTTTGGTTTCCTTGAGCAGCTCCAGTACGAGCTGAGCTTTGAACGTGGCGGTGTAAGCTTTTTTCATGCCATCATTCTACCGAACCCTGGTCGTTTCGTTGTGCAGATTTCTGGGTCCACTATAGGCCGTAGTAGGCTGGGCATTTGTATCGCCGCCGGTTGCAGCGGTAGGTTCGGTTGCGTTACTAGGCGCGGCTGTAGGCTCGGTTGCGCTACCGCTTGGCGCGGTGGTAGGCGTTACACCACTACCACTGCTTCCACAGGCAGCTGCAACCAGCAATACTACGAGCAGCACTGCCAGGAGTTTGAACCGTTCCACAAAAACCTCCTTCTATAGACGCATCTTCCAGGCACACAGCCAGGAGTGAAAAGCACTTGCCCTGCACCAACAGCGGCGAACACGCGAAGCCTTCTCGCAACGCGCTCTACCGTCGCTGGCGCTGCACAAATTGCGACAACCCGACCAGCGTCATTGAAATTAGCAGCATCAGGGTTGAAATTGCATTGATTTTGGGTGTTACTGCGCGCTTCACCTGCGAATAGACCTCGATTGGCAGTAGAGATGTCCCCGGGCCGGTGGTAAAAAAGCTAATAATGAAATCGTCGAGCGAGATAGTGAAGGCCAGCAGCGCGCCGCCAATGATACCCGGCAAAATAAGTGGGAAGGTCACACGCCAGAACGTTTGCCAGGCATTCGCACCAAGGTCTTGCGCGGCTTCTTCCAATCGCTGATCAAAGCCCTTGAGGCTTGCGCGCACCACCACCACCACAAACGAAATACTGAACGCAATATGCGAGATGATAACAGTCGTCAGGCTCATCTTCAGCTGGCGGCCAGTGATATTTTCGATGATGCCGAATGAGAACGCGAAAAACGCGAGCAATGCCAGCGCCATCACGATTTCCGGTATGACGATCGGCAGATAGAGCAGCGCATCCACGCTGGTACGCCCGCGAAAACGGTAACGCTCCATCGCCAGCGCCATCAGCGTACCAATAATCGTGGAGAGCACAGTCGACACAAGCGCCACTTCAAGCGTATTCCACGCTGCGCTAATCAGCCGCTGATCTTGCAGTAAGCGGCCATACCACGAGAAGGTAAACCCGGTGAGGCGCGCGCCAAAGCTATCGGTAGTGAACGAAAAGAGCACCAGCACGACGATCGGCGCATACAGAAAAATGTACATCAGTGTTGAATGTAGCGCCAATAGTAAGGTACGCCAGTTGGTGCGGCGCTCGGCCCGCGCGGCGGTGGCGGTGCGCGCTTGCGATTGTGACGTTGCTTCGATCATCGGTCTTCCTCAGTTGTTGTACGGAAGTAGAAGATAATAGCCACCGTCAGTACCAGCATAAACACCAGCGCCATCGCCGAGCCGAGCGGCCAGTTTGGCGGATTCGAGCGCGTGAATAGGCGTTGGAGCAGGTTACCAAGCATATCGACCTTCGCGCCGCCCAGCAAATCGGAAACGACGAATTGCCCGACGGTTGGGATAAATACCAGCACCGAGCCAGCCGCGACCCCTGGCATTGTGAGCGGCAGCATCACCCGCAAAAAGGCGCGGGCGCGGCTCGCGCCAAGATCGGAGGCGGCTTCGAGCAATGTGAAGTCGAAACGGTCGATCGAGGCGTAAATCGGCAACACCATAAATGGCAGCTCGCCATAGATCAGGCCCACAAGTACCGCCCCGGTCGTATTTAACAGCGTCTGGCGCGGCAAGCCCACGGCTTGCAGCAGCGAGTTGATGACACCGTTATTCGCCAGAATGATCATCCATGCGTAAGTACGCACCAAAAAATTCGTCCAGAATGGGATGAGCACCAGAAACAGCAGCAGGTTGCGCCAGCGCGGCGAGCGCTGCACAATATATAGTGCCAGCGGGTAGGCAATCAGCAAGCACACAACCGTCGTCACTAACCCGATCCAGAGTGAGCGCACATAGGCGTTCACATACAGATCTTTCGTGAACAGGGTTATATAGTTATCGAGCGTAAACTTCCAGATCACATTGCCAGTGGGGCCTGGGGTAAGGAAACTATAGAGTAGAATAACCACGAGCGGTAGCGCGAAAAACACAATTAACCAGAACAAGCCGGGGAAGAGCAGGCCAAACAGCCGCCCACGCTCGCGGCGCACCAGCGTATCGAGCGATGAGTTAGGTGCTTGCCCAAGCGGAGCTGATTCAGTTGCCACGATAAGCCCTCTCTTATGGCGCTAATCTTTCAACACCAGCGCGTTTTCAGCCGGCCACCACAGAAACCCTTGCTCACCGCGCTGCCAATAGGCATCGCGATCAACCGTCGAACGGGTATTTTGCTCCCACACATCGAACAGCTGATCTTGGCCGAGCTGCACCATAATGCGGGTATCGCTGCCAATGTACGCCACCCGATCGACGGTGACCGGGAAGAGGTTGTTCGGCGGCTCAGTGGGTCGCTGCACCGAGAGTCGCGCTTTTTCCGGACGAATCGATACATACACATCGTCACCAACTTGCAGCGGCTGCACCATCTGGCCGCGCAACGTCAGCCCTTTCCCATCGGTGACAGTCACGTCGTTGGCATTGAGTGCGCTCACCTGGCCGCGAATGAAATTCGATTCGCCAATGAAATCGGCAACGAAGCGGCAGTTCGGGCGCTCGTAGATTTCGGTGGGTGTGCCAACCTGTAACACTTTCCCTTCGCTCATCACAGCAATACGATCGCTCATGGTCAGCGCTTCTTCCTGGTCGTGCGTCACAAAAATAAAGGTGATACCCACGCGTTCTTGCAGGCGCTTGAGTTCAATCTGCATTTCCTTGCGCAGCTTAAGGTCGAGCGCACCCAACGGCTCGTCGAGCAGCAGCACATCGGGGCGGTTCACGAGTGCGCGCGCCAGGGCCACACGTTGCTGCTGGCCGCCCGAGAGCTGGCGCGGTCGGCGCTCGCCATAGCCGGTGAGGCGCACCATATCGAGTGCCTCATCCACGCGCCGACCAATTTCTTCGCGTGGCACCTTCTTCATCTGCAAGCCAAACGCGACATTCTCGGCCACGCTCATGTGGGGAAACAGCGCATATGATTGAAAGACTGTGTTGACATTCCGCTGAAAAGGAGGGGTTGTCCCGATCGAGGTGCCGTTCAGATAGATTTCGCCACTGGTTGGATATTCGAAGCCTGCAATCATCCGTAAGCTCGTGGTTTTACCACAGCCTGATGGGCCAAGCATCGAAAAGAACTCGCCATTCCGAATTTCCATTGTGACATGGTCAACCGCGTTGACATCGCCAAACCGTTTGACGATATCACGCATCTCAATGGCGTAACCATCTTTCACGCATTTCCTCCGGGTTGCACATCGAATATTGCACGAATAGCACTGGTATGGTCGGCCAGGGTATGCTCAACGACCATGAGCGCTGGGTATTACAGAACGGCCACTGGATGCACCATCACGCAATACGCCTGCAAGCAGCTCCGTATGCCGGGTGCCACCAATGGCTGTATATAATCGCCTGCAACGCAGAGAAGCAGGCTCAATTCACAACCCTATGGGCAGAGAAAATCGTGCTATTCAGTGAGAAGTGGCCGGATTATACCATAAATATTTGATCTTACCCGCCTGGCAGATGGAGCAGCGCATTTTCCAGGGCCAGCTGTGGGTTAACATTTTCGCGCAGTTGGCGAACAGTATCGTTTAAGCGCGCTACGAAGCCCTGGATTTCGGCAAGCCGGTAGCGCCGGGCTGCCTGCCCCACGTCGTCGCGCCGGTCAATGTGTACAACCTGGTCGGGGCAGCCAGCGGCTACCATTAACACATCGCGCCACCAGCTTTGCCATAGTGCCAGCGCCTCGAAGACGGCTGCCTGCTCGCCTGCGCGATATTCCTTAGCGCGTTCTTCGGCCCAGCGAAACCCGGACGTGCGCGGCTGGGCTTGCATAGCAATCAGATCGTCGAGCTGGTTCTGGCGAGCCTCAAGCTCGTCGGGGTTTTCAACCATATGGATCGCCCAGCCGATGCGCCCGCCGCTCCAGGCAGCCAATAGTGCAGCATCGGCCTCGGTCAGGTTCAGGCGCTCACGCAGCGCATCTGCCACCACCGTGCGGGCAAGCGGACGAAGCTTGAGCGGCTGGCAGCGCGACACAATTGTGGGCAGCAGTTCGCCTGATGTATGCGCTACCAGGATGAGGGTAGCATAGGGCGGCGGCTCTTCCAGGGTTTTGAGCATAGCATTCGACGCCGCTTCGGTCAGGCGTTCCGCGTCGTGCAGAATAAACACCCGCCGCCGCGCTTCATAGGGGCGCAAATGAATATCGGCCAACCAATCGCGCACAGTGTCGATCTTAAGATCTTTCTGGCGCGCGGCTTCCTCGGGCTTCAGGTTCGCCGTCTGGCTTGCCATCCCTGCTAGCCGTACATCGGGGTGGTTGCCGCGCTCAATGCGCTTACAGGCACGGCATACCAGGCAAGGTACCGGGCCGCCAGCATCGCAATTGAGCGCCTGTGCCAGGCGCAAGGCCAGCCGCGATTTGCCTATCCCTGCCGGGCCGCTCAGCAAATAGGCATGCGCCGCTCGCCCGCCCGCAATTGAGCGCTGAAGAATATCAATAGCCCACTCGTGACCGACAATATCCCAGCTCATAATGCGCTATTATTTCCTCGAAGTTTACAACTCGATATCAAACTGATTCAGCATCACAATCAACTAAATACAATACTATTGTTATTCGTAATGAATGATTTGTTAGAATAGATTTAGAGCGAAACTTTTGATGGCGCGCCTGCATTTGTTAAGATGAAACCCACGTTTACTGGCGCAGAGGCGTATCATGGCTTATCACACTATTCTTATTATCGATGATACACCCGATCACCGTAGTATTGTCGGGATGTTGCTACGGAGTGCTGGCTTCCGCGTACTCGAAGCAATTCCCGGCGATGGAGCACTCGAACAGGCCCGCGCCGAACGGCCCGACTTGATACTCACTACGCTATCGTTGCCTGGGCAACCCGCCTGGGAAACGGCGCGCCTGCTACGGAATGAGCCGGTGCTCGCCGAGACGCCTATACTCGGCACCACTATCTACAACACCTTATTGCCCTGGGCCTGGGTTCGGCGCATTGGATGCAACGATTATGTCGACAAACCCTATGATATTGACGACCTGCTTCGGCGCATTAATCAGCTCTTGCCCCAGCTGCCAGGCGTACCATTCGTAGCATAAGCACGCACAAGCCGCACACCCGCTGGCTATATCGCAGTTGGCCTGGCGAACACCAGCACTCCATTCACGCCCCCAAATCCAAACGAATTCGACATAGCGACCTGTAGCGCAGCCGGGCGCGCAATATTCGGCACATAATCGAGGTCGCAGGCGGGATCGGGCGTTTCAAGGTTGATGGTTGGGGGAATAACCCCATGTTTGAGCGCCATAATCGTTGCCGCTGCCTCAATCGCGCCTGCTGCGCTGGTGAGGTGCCCGGTCATAGATTTGGTTGAGCTCATTGGTACGCTATTGGCATATTCGCCAAATGCCCGCTTAACCGCCAGCGTTTCGGCCACATCGCCCGCAGCAGTACTCGTGGCGTGCGCATTGATATAGTCGATTTGCTGTGGGCTGATCTTGGCGCGCGCCAACGCGCGCGTAATCGCCCGCGCTGCGCCGTCGCCCTCAGGGTGGGGCGCAGTCACATGGTAGGCGTCACAGGTCGAGGCATAGCCAATAATCTCGGCATATATTCGCGCGCCGCGGCGCCGCGCATCCGACAAACGTTCGAGCACCAGCACACCCGCGCCTTCACCCAATACAAAGCCATCGCGACCAGTATCGAATGGCCGCGACGCGCGCTGCGGCTCGGCATTGCGCGTAGAAAGCGCACGAATAGCACAAAAGCTAGCAAGCGTGAGCTGGCAAATCGGCGCTTCGGTGCCACCCGCCAGCATGGCAGATGCCTCGCCCCGACGCAGCACCTCGGCGGCTTCGCCAATCGCCTGGCTGCTGGCCGCACAGGCGGTGGCAATCGCGGTATTGTAGCCCAGCAGCCCAAGATGAATAGCGACCTGGCACGATGGCATATTTGGTAGTGAACCAGTTATGTAAAATGGGTTTACTTTCCCAAAGCCACGCTCGAACAAGGTGCGCGCAGCCAGCTCGGTATCGGGTGGCGAGCTGCTACCGTTTGCAATCAAGGCACCAACTTCGTAGCGATTTTCATCGGTGATCGCCAGGCCCGAATCGGCCAGCGCCATGCGGGCGGCTGCCACCGCAAACTGGCTGGCCCGCGAAATACGCCGGGCTTCCTTCGCCTCCAGGTACTCACGCGGCTCGAACCCGGGCACCTCGCCAGCAATACGGCTCGGCGAATCACCGGGGTCGCACAGCGTAATCGGGCCAACACCGCTCCGCCCCTCTACCAGGCCATTCCAAAAGGCTGGCAGGCCAATACCCAATGGCGTCAGCACGCCCATGCCGGTTACCACAATCCGGCTGTCTTCGTCGCGGGCTTCAGCCCACGCAGGCAGAGGTTGTGGCACCAGATCATCCTCAAGCAGCTGCTCATCGTGCAGAATTTCCTCAAGCAGCGTATCGATCTGCAGATCGATAGACGCCCCTGATGCGCCAAGACTCGCAAGTTGTAGCAAACGCGAACGGAGTGCATCGCGCGTTAGCTGCGGTACATGGTGCGTTTTGCGCATCCAAATACTCCTCAACCTATCGTATAGGCAATATGCTCAGGACAGTGATTGCGGGCACGAATTATAGCATGGGCACAAGTGTGCGGCAACACAAAGCCGGGCAGCACTGCCACCCGGCTTGATCTGCCCGCGTTCGGTTATGCACCATGCTTAACGCATAAAATATACAATCACCACAAGCAATGCTAGTAAAACGCGGTAAATGGCAAAAATGGCAAACCCGGCACGCCGGATATAGTCGAGCAGAAAGCCGATCGCCAGCGCACCCACCACGCCAGATACTAACACCCCAATCAGAAATACGTCAATTTCGCTACGCGGAATAGCTAGGATATCGGGCAGCTTCAACACTACGGCAGCCGCCGTGATTGGCGCGCTGAGCAAGAACGAGTAGCGCGCCGCCGCCTGCCGATTAAACGAAAGCAGTCGGCCCATGGTTATCGTACCGCCCGAGCGCGAAACGCCTGGTACGAGCGCGCACGCCTGTGCAAAGCCGATCAGTAACGAGTCGCGCCAGGAAATAGTTTCTAACGGCTTCGTTTGCGGCAACCAGCGATCAATGACATAGAGCAGTACGCCCATAATCGTCAATGTGATCGCGATCAGTAGTGGCGCGCGTAGCGCACGCTCGGCGATCTTTTCCAGTAACACCCCGATGATCGCGCCAGGTAGCGTGGCAATGATGACCGAGCTAAGAATGTGCTCGGCTGGGCTACGCCCGCGCGAACGATCGCCACGCAGTTTCGCCCCAACCCACTCAAACAGCCCCGGGATAGCGCCCAAGAGCATCAGCCAATCCCGCCAGAAGTAAATGACCAGCGACACGAGCGTGCCAATATGGAGCGCGACATCGAACGTAAGCGAGTCGATGACACCGCCGTGCCAGCCAAACAACCACGGCACCAGAATCAAATGCGCCGAGGAAGAGATCGGCAAAAATTCGCCCAGCCCTTGCACAATACCCATAACAACGGGTTGGCTATACCCTAAGAACATAAGCCCAATACAGCCAATAGCAGTAAGTATCACTAATAGTATTGAAGTCGGGCGCGGTGCCGATTGAGAAACAACCTGGGGCGGTGCTGATGTCTGCTCTTGCATATTGAGGATATTCTCCCTTATACGAACAAATGACACATTGCACAAAAAAGGCTCGACTGCATCAGTGTATCAGTGTGCCGCTGCATGTGCACGAGCAACACTGCGCTACAGCCAAGCCCCAACAACATTGTTGAAAACATGTAATGAAGTAAAACCGATTGGGGAACCGCTGTTGATTGCAACCCACCTGGAGATTATACCAGAAAATTAATTGCACCGCCCTCTATGCGCGCGATCAAATACTTGCTGCGATACCGCGCTCGGTAGCTGTTGCGAATTGAGCTAGCACTGCAAAGAATAAAAGATACATAAAAAACACGAAACATCCATTACAATCATATCTCATCGACTGAGAAACACGGAGTGGTATATACAAAAGCTTGCCATAGAAAACAGTGTTGATGCGCCCAATCTACGTAGCAGCACCAACCAAACAGCAAAATATTATTCCGAGCAAACTCTCAACCGAGAGTATCTATTTAGGCAATTCTAAGAAAAACAGCTTGCAAAATAGATATAGTTGTATTATGATTGAAAATCATTCGGATAAATCGTTTATAAGAAGAGGTGAACAATGCCAAATGTACGGAAACTCTCACAAGACGAAGTTCGGACGCTCGAAAACAAGGGTAAGGGCCAGCGAAAGCTCGTGGAAGAGCTTTACGACGCAATTTTAGGCGAGTATAGCGAAGGTGATTATGGCGAGGCAACTCTTGAGCCAGGTGAGAATCGGCTCACTGTACGCAACCGTTTGAAGGCTGCGGCGCGCCGACGCAACTTAGCGGTTGATTTCCGCCGCACAAAAGAGGATATGCTGCGTTTCCAGGTAGTTGCTGCACATCCTGAGGCTGCCGAGGCAAAGCCAGTGGCGACATCGTCAGCTGAGCCTAAAACGCGCGGGCGAAAAAAGAAGGTCGTTTAATCAAACACTTCTGCCCACTATGTCATGCTATCGCTAGCGGCAATACTATTCTCCCAGGCAAAATATTATACCGTAGTTACTATACTTACTGAGCGATAGTACCTGCTTTTAGGGGATTGGGCACTACAAAAAGCACGTCGGTAGAATGAAATCTACTGGCGTGCTTTTTGTAATGCGCTTCGATATACTTAGGATTTTCGCTTGTCGTGTATGTGCTGGCAGCAGTATGCTCATTTATCGTTTATTCTTGGTGATTCTTGAGCGGAACGCAAAAATCACCAAGAAAGTGAAAAAAATGCCCGGTTAAGCGAAAACTCTAAAACGATTAGATGGCAATGCTAAAGTTCATAATTAACGGCAGCGCGCCGGTATTTGTGCCTGGCTATACACGCGCGCAAATTCGTCGAGGTATACGTGCGCAAGTGTGGCATCATCAATAATAACGAGGTTTTCGTCGTTACTGACTTCGGCGCTGCTTGTGAAGTTATACGAGCCAGTAATGACCAGATGCTCGTCGATAATAAAAACTTTGTGGTGCATAATATAGCAATTGCCATCGGCTAGCACATCAACCCCGCTGTCGTACAGGCGATGATACATTGCGCCACTGCCCTGAGCATTCTGTGCTTCCATCACGCCGTGTATGCGTAACCCTGCCTGGTGCTGCGCAACCAGCGCATCGGCGATTGAGGCAGAAGTGAATGAGAATGCCATAAAGCTAATCGTGCGTTTCGCAGCCTGTAGCTGCTGAAGCACATATGCCGCAACGCCATCCTCTGGCGCAAAGTAAACTTCGGCCCGCGCCGCGCCCACCTGCACCTGCCGGTACGGTGTAGCGCTGGTTTTGGCCGTGCCAAAACGGCCCACCAGCATTTGCTCGAACTCGGCGCGATAATCGGCGGCGAGCTGCGGGCTACGCACCCGCACCATATTATTGTTGTTCCGCCAGGTGTCGTTGGCGGTCATATTCCACGAGCCAAGCCAGGTTACTTGCCCATCGATAACGGCAAATTTATTGTGCATAAACGGCTCACGCCGATCGAACTGCACCGATATACCCGCCTGCTCAAGTCGTCCCGCTTGCAGCGATGCCTCGGGCGCAACCAGGTTCTCACTATCAATCACGAGCCGCACGGTAACGCCGCGCCGCTGGGCAAGTAGCAGCGCATTCGTTAATTCGCCAAGGTCAAAATCGAACGAGGCCAGATCGATGCTGCTACGTGCGCTGCCAATATCGCGTAGCAGCTGCTCAAGCAGTGGCACAGCTGGACGTCGCGCCGGGTTATCGGGGTAGGCGAGCGTGGGCGTGGTGAAGAACGCTTGAAGTGGCGCGTTCGACGATGGTAGGGCAGGTTGAGGGGCGAGGCGCTGTGCCAGGGTCGGTAAGGTACCAGTCTGCCAGAGGTATAACCCTATCAAACCTGCAAGGAGGAATAGAACCACCAGAAATATACGGCTGCCCTGCCGTTGCGCGTCTGCGGGTGCAGCCATTATGTACCCCTACGCAGCCGTTTGAGCAGCGCGCCAAACCGTGTGCGCTGCCGCCGCATGGCCCGTTCGCTTGTGTCCACAACAGCATGCGAAGCCGTAGGTGAATGTGTATTTGGTGATGGTATACTTTGCGCTATAGGGTTATTCGGAACTGGCGCAGTTGCCAATATCGGTGGTCCTTCCGTCGTACCCGGAGCACTGGCAGACACAGCATCTGGCGCGGCGGTTGGCAGCGCTGCAGCGGCTTGCGCTACCAGCAGCGTTGGGTCGCTCACGCCCGAGCCTGCTGCAATCAGCGCTGCGCGCCGCACAGCCTGTACCTTGTTATCCACTTCTGCATCCGAAAGCGTCGTGTCGGCGGCAATTGTGCCAGCCGTGCCCGTTGCCCACGTAAGCAGCGCCTGGGCAGCAGTATCGTCGAGGTCGCCGCGCAGACTTTCATCTTCTAAAATACGCTCGACTACAAGCTGTTGCCGTTGATTCTCTGCCATTGTTGTTCTTCCTACCAGCGCATGTTCAGCAAACACACGCAGTATACCACCCCAACAGTACCAAACCTAACGTCGTTCGTAGCATGCCTCTATGCGCGGTATAATCATTTCCCAATCGTAATGTGCCGCTACCAGCGCGCGACCCGCCGCCGCTAGCTGGCGGCCCAGTAGCGGATCATCGAGCAGCTGTAGCACTGCCGCTGCGAAATCATTCGGTCGGTCGGCTAGTAAGCAGTGGGTGCCATGCTGCAACCCTATAACCCCCTCCGCGCCCATATGCGTGCTCACCACGGGTGCCTCAAGCGCAAGAGCTTCGAGCAGCTTCAAGCGCACGCCCCCACCAATGCGCATCGGCACCACGTACACAGACGCACCAGCAATAAATGGCCGGGCATCGGCTACTTCGCCCGTAAGCACAAGGATGCCATCGCGCGCGAGCTGCTGCACCGCTGGTGCCGGGCGCTTGCCCACTGCCAGCAGGCGCAGATTGGGGTAGTGTGTGCGCAGCAGCGGCAGCACCTCGCTGGCAAACCACACTAGCGCATCGACATTAGGCCGGTAATCGAGCGTGCCGCTAAACACCAGAGTTGGCGCGCCAAATACCAGCATTCCCTCGCGGGTAGCAGCTAATGCTGTGCTGCTAAAGCTTGTGGTATCAACGCCATTCGGCACCAGGCCAATCGTCATTCCAGGCACAAGCTGGGCCAGGGTCTGGCAGTCATCTTCAGACACAGCCAGCACCGCGTTGCAGCGCCGCATCACCTGAGCCTCGTAACGAAGCAATTTGCGCCATTGCACTAGCGAATAAGCAGCAGCATGCCAGCGGCGTGGTGTGCGTGCATCGGCCCAAAACGCCCGCTTCTGGATCAGGTATTCGGCATTAAACTGGTCGAGAATCAGGGTACTTCCTGCATTCCGCGCGGTATGGGCGGCTTGCTCGGGTAAATACGCGGCCATTTCGATGCTCTCGGCTTGAATAACATCAAAGTGTTCGGTTGCGAGTAAACCGCGTAGTGCAACCCGGTAGCGTACATCGGCATTACGCAGAGCCATATCTGGCAACGCCGAGGTTAAGGTTGTCCAGGCGCGTTGTGCCATACTTCGTGGGTGTGGCCCGGGCACTGGAATAACCCGGCAGATACGCTGCAATGGCGCAAGCGCATGCTCGGCAGCCGTATTGGGCGCGAAGGTGAGACAGGTGACGGTGTGGCGGCGCGATAGCCCACGAAGCAGCTGGTAGATGCGCATCGTACCGCCGCCGTGCGGAGGGTAAGGCGGGTAGGGCGACAAAACCAGAATATTCACGCCAATTTCACCCTTTCACCGCAGCCAGGATAATACAAGCGCCCAGAGGTGCGGCACAAACAGCACCAGCCCGATCAGCACGGAGGCAATTGCGGTGAGTAGCACGGTGCCTGCCCCAACATCTTTCGCAATTTTTGCCAGCGGATGGTAGCCCGGCGACGCCAGATCGACAGCCGCCTCGACAGCGGTATTTACGCCTTCGGCAGCCAGCACCATTGTAATGGTCAGCAGCAATATCAGCCACTCATAGCGATCGATACGCAGCACCGCGCCGAGCAGCGCCGCTACCAAACCAACTGCGCTATGAATCTTCGCGTTGCGCTGAGTCCACAGTAAGTAACGTACACCTGCAAATGCATAGCGGAATGACGAAATCAGTGTGGCAGCACGCATATGCGCGCCAGGGTTTGTAGGAATATTTGGCTCGGGAGGTTGCGAAGGGGCAGCACTCATAGCCGTAGATCTATAGCAATAGTATCTGAATTGGAAACCTGTCAGGTGCGGCCAGCAGTGAAATTACCGCGTTCTGATGCACTGAGCACCACACCTGACAGGTTTCCACAACTGACGTAGGATTGCTATATCAGAAAGTGTAGAGCGTCGCAAAACGACTAAGCCCAGGCGCACATGAGTCCAGGTTACTACTGGGCGGCCATACAGCGCGCTTGTTCCACCGAAACAGCATACAGCCAGGCATGTTCTCAGCGCGTAAGGCCAAGCTGTAGCATCACTGCCTCTTCGCGCGCGCGCATAGCTACGGCATCGGCTTCGCCGCGCTCGTGGTCGTAGCCCAGCAGGTGGAGCACCCCATGCACCGTCAGGTACGCCAGCTCGCGGGCTGGCGAGTGCCCATACTCCGCCGCCTGTGCAGTCACCCGCTCGTAGGAGATTGCTAGATCGCCAAGGTAGCGGGGCGTATCGGGTGGGCGCACAAATGTGGGTTGCGCGGCATCTGCCACATCATCACCGAACGAGAGCACATCGGTTGGCGCATCAATGCCGCGATAGGTGCGATTCAGCTCGTGTAACTCCGCGTCATCGGTCACTAGCACGCTAAGCTCGATCGCACCCTGTACACCTTCAGCACGAAGCGCGGCGGCGGCGGCGCGCTCAATCAACGCAGCATCGACAAGTGTATCGAACGGTGGGTTAGTCTGTACGTCAATTTCAAGCATATATGTTGCTCAATCATTGCTAGGGATGTTTTACCACCTGAGGCGTATAATCGACACGCGGATGGTAAATGCCCTGGAGTGTAGTGATAAACGCCTGCCGAATTTTCGCAATATCACTGAGCGTTAGGTCGCTCTCGTCGAGCTGCCCACTGCTAATGCGCTCATCAATAATGGAGTTCACCAACTCTTCAAGGGTTTGGCCCTGTTTCGCCCGCCCACCGCTACTCACACTCGGATCCTCGCGACCGGGTAATACCTTGCCGCCCTGCACTTTCGAGCGCACCGTCGCCTCAACCGAGTCAGCCAGCATCATAATTGCCTGTTCGCGCGTTTGCGGCTTCGGGCCAGGGTAACGGAAATCTTCGATGTTCACAGTATCTTCTTGCTGAAGCGCGAGCTGGTAGAAATGCCTGATCACACTTGTACCGTGATGGGCCAGAATAAATTCACGCACCTGGCGCGGTAAGCCAGATTCGCGTGCCATTTTATCGCCTTCGGTCACATGGGCGCAGATGATCTCAGCGCTGGTATGCGGATCGAGCTCGTTGTGTACATTCTCGCGGTCACTCTGGTTATCGGTAAAGAAATATGGCCGTATCGTTTTACCAATATCATGATAATACGAAGCAACACGTAATAAGAGCGCATCGGCTTCAACCAGCTCAGCAGCGCTTTCGGCCAGGTTACCCACCGAGAGACTATGGTAGTAGGTGCCAGGCGCTTCACGAATCAGTTTGCGCAAGAGCGGATGCGACGGGTGGGCCAATTCCATGAGCTGTTGCGGCGTTGCAACATCCGCCAGGTGGCCGACGGGGTTGAACAAACCTAAGGCAATAAATGCCGAAGCCGTGCCATTCACCACGCTTGAGAGCAAGATCATTGTCCACTGGTCGGCGATGAACCCACCCGGGATCGCAAGCCAGAACGCCATTTGTGTTAGGCCAGTAACCAGTGCAATAACAACACCCGAAGCAGCAAAGTGGAGCCAGCGCTCACCACGGCCAATTGTGAGTATCCCGGCCATACTGCCAAGCATTAACCCCATCGCCGCCGCCGCATGATTATCATCAAGAAAGGCGATCACCAGACTCAGCAATGTGATCACAATAAGCGCCAAGCCGCGCGGGAAGAGCGTAGCGAGAAGTAATGCCATCGTCCCCAATGGAAAGGCATACACCCAGCTACGCCCCAGTGGCAACAACAGCCGTGCCGCCAGGGCGGTGAGCGCAAACAAGGTAGCCACTACTAGCAGGGTTCGCGTTGTTAGCCACACGGCGCGCTGCATTTTATAAATATAAACGCCCAGGGTCACGACCAGCACCACCGCCAATAACCCCTTGCCACCCAATTCTAGCCAGTCGATATCGGCATCGAGCAAGCCCAGTGCGCCCAACTTTTCGCGCACCGCCGGGGTAACGATGTCGCCAGCATGAATAATATTCTCGCCCTCTTGTACACTCACCATTACTGGCTTCACTTGATCGCGCAGGGATTGTTTGCGCGCGCGAGTTGCCGCGTCATCGAGCAGCTGGTTGGGTTGAATAAAGGCGCTGCTAAAGAGCACAATCAGCTGTTGCGCCGCGCCGCGCGCCACTAACGAGCCCCAGTAGGGCATCGAGCGCTCACGCAACGTGCGCACATCGGCATCGTTCAGCTCGTAGTCGTAGGCGCTCATCGCCCGATCGTACACAGCTAATGCCTGCACGTCCACCATAGCCCAATCAGCCTCACTCATACGAATGATCTGAAGCGCCAGCTGTGGCGAAATGACCAGCGTGCTGGTAGGCAAGGGCAAGCTCACCAGCTTTTCCTGCTTTTCTGCATTACTGAAGGTTGGATCGCTGCGTAGCCGGGTAATCGTCTGTAACGCATCAGCCAGGTGGTTGCGCTGCTCAATCGGAATGGTTGAAACGCGCGTATATACGACTGCATCCGGCGAGCTTTCGACCCGAATACGCTCCTGCTCAGTAAGCAATGTGCTGGCAAATGTCACTGTGCGCGGCGCACGCACATCGACTGGGCTTGGCTCGCCAACCTGAAAATTTGGATTTGTGAGCGGGCGAAGCGTAAGAATAGCCCATAGTGCGAGCGCAAGCAGCAAGCACACCCCGATCAGGACTCGAAGCTGCTTGCGCTGAATTTCTAGTGGCCGAGAGACCCGGTCGCGGGTAGCTGCTGGGCGCAGCAGGCGTGCATCGCGCCACCCTCGCCACAGCCGTAGCTCCCATTTGCGTCGCATACTAGTACCTTACACGATTACGCAGCATAACCCATTCTGCAGTCTGCTGCCATCGATACATATGCTATACCCGTGGTGTGCTTAAAATCTCGCGGGCCAGCTGGCTGATCAAGCGGCCATCGGCGCGGTCTTTGAATTGTTGAATCAATGCTGGCATCACCTTTCCCATATCCGCGATGCTGGTTGCACCAAGCTGACCAATTGCTTCAACCAGCATCGGGCGCAGCTCATCGGCAGTGAGCTGGCGCGGTAGGTAGGTTTCGAGAATAGCGGCTTCTGCCTCTTCTTGCTGCGCAAGGTCGGCGCGCCCGCCTTTGGTGTAAAGCTCGGCTGCATCGTACCGCCGCTTCACTTCCTTGGTAATGGTTTGCTGCATGGCCGCTTCACTCAACGTCACAACAATTGGCGCAATCTCGCCTTCGCCTTCAGCAGGCTTGGCCGCATCGAACGCCTCTTTAACCAGCACCATTTCAGCATTCTTGAGCGACGCCAGCGCCATCCGTAAAACATCAACGCGCATCCGGTCGCCGCTACGCATGGCTGCTTTTACATCCTGTTGCATCTGCTCTTGAATATTCATCTTCATCCTAACTTCATGTGACACAGAATTGTGCGATGGCCGCATTGTACTAGATTTCGCCGCCGCTTACAGAACCACACGGCGTGGGCGCACCCGATGTTTTTCGGCAACAATAATTGCACGAATCTGGCCGACTGCATCATCGAGGTGATCTTCACGATTCACGACGACATAGTCGAATTCATCCAGTGCCTCCATTTCGCGGCGCGCCATCTGCAAGCGCCGCTCCATTTGGTCAGGTGATTCGGTGCGCCGCCATTGCAGCCGATTGCGCAATTCATCGAAGTTGCCAGGTGCCAGGAAAACGAACACCGCATCGGGTGCAAGCTGCTTGATTGTTGAGGCGCCTTGCACATCGATCCGCAGAATAACGTCGCGGCCGCTCTGCAATGCCTGCCGCACCTCGCTCTTCGGGATGCCCTTATAGTGGCCGTACACTTCGGCCCACTCAAGCAGCTCCCCTGCATCGATCATCTGCTTAAACTCATCCTCATTGACGAAGTGATAATCGTAGCCATTGCGCTCGCCGGGGCGCATTGGTCGGCTGGTGGCCGTAACCACAAAGTGGAACGGGAAACCCACATCGCGCATGCGCATAAGGATTGAGTCTTTGCCAACCCCCGACGGCCCTGAAAGCACCACCAGAATAGGTGGCGCGGGCTGACCTTTGAGCAAGGGATTGCGATATTCCTCGGACATGGATGCTCCTGCATGCTATAATCGTTGCCCACCGGGCCTGCGCTATTCCGAATTCAGGCGCGCATATGATGACACGAAGCTATGTATTTCGATACGCTGACGCTCGCTACTGTGGCCGACGAGCTACGAGAAACAATTCTTGGGGGACGCATTCAGCGCGTATTACTGCCAAACCAGCTGAGTATTGCGCTTGAAATCTATGCCAGCAGAAAACGTTACCATCTGCTGCTTTCGGCCCACCCACAATTCACACGCGCCCACCTGAGCCAGGCTAAACTCTCGCGTGGCGTCGAGCACGATACCCCGCTGCTCTTGCTGCTGCGTAAATATCTACTTGGCGGGCGCATTACCGCGATCGAGCAACCTGAGCTTGAGCGCATCCTACTGCTAAGTATAGTCAAAGGGCCGCAACCACGCAACACCAGTAACGATGAGACGAGCGACGATCCCGATCTATTGGAAGATATCGACGATGAGCCATTTGAGAATGAGCACGAACTGCGCCGCAGCGAGCTTATTATTGAAACAATGGAACGGCGTGGCAATATTATACTCGTCAGCGACGATAATATTATTCTCGAAAGTATACGCCATATTCCACCACGCCTGAGCCGCCGCCCGGTACTGCCACACCAGCCCTATGAACTACCGCCCCAGCAAGAGAAGCGCGACCCACGGCAGGCCACCCCCGAGGGCTTACGCGCTCTACTGAATGGCCCAATCGCCGATACCGCCCGCGCGATCGTCGGCGCGTATCGGGGCGTATCGCCGCTGGCCGCCCGCGAAGTTGTGTTCCGCACAACCGGGGCAGCCGATACCCCACTTACCGCCGATCTACCCTGGGCGCGCCTGGTACTGGCGCTACGGGGGCTTTGGAACGACGAGCCACAGCCAAGTATGGCCCCGAGCGGCGATGCACCGAGCGCCTATGCGCCATACCTGCTCACGCACCTGCCGGGCGCAACCCCTTGCGAATCGATGAGCGCGGCGCTCGACACCTTTTACCGCGCCCACGAACAGCTCAGCTCGCACCAGCAGCGCCGCGCCGCCCTCAGCGCGCAGCTGCACGATGCGCACGAACGCCTACAAGCCCAACATCACAGCCTCACGACTCAACTGGCCCGCGCCGCCGAGCTTGATCAACTACGCTGGGAAGGCGAAATGATCTACGCATTTATGCACAGCCTCCACCCCGGGCAAACAACCCTCGAAGTAGATGGGCGCATCATTACGCTCGATCCACGCCTGCGCCCAGTAGAAAACGCCCAGGAGCGGTTTCGCGCTTACGACAAGGCCAAAGGCGCACTGGCCGGTGTGCCCGAACGGCTGCGCGAGGTTGAGCTGCGCCTGGACGGCTTTGACGAAACGCTGGCAATGTTGGCGCTCGCCGAGGGCTTCGAGCAGATCGAAGGGATTGGGCGTGAAGCAATTGAACAGGGCTTCATTCGTGCGCCTGGCCGTAGTGGTGTGCCCAAACAACGCCGCCAAGCCCCCTTGCGCGTCGCATCAAGCGATGGTCATACCATCTATGTTGGCCGAAGCGCGGGGCAGAACGAGCAGGTTACTTTCAAGCTAGGCAGTGCCGACGACTTATGGCTGCACGCGCGCGGGCTGCATGGCGCGCATGTGATTATCAAAACCGGGGGGCGGCCTGTGCCCGAGCAAACCCTCCGCGAGGCCGCCGAGCTGGCAGCCTACTTCTCGCAGGCGCGCGGCGAAGCTGCAGTTGAGATCGATATTGCCCGCCGTACTCAGGTGCGCCGCATCCCCAATGGCCCACTTGGCCTGGTAAGCTACCATGCCGAGCGCACGGTACGAGCCACGCCAAAACCACCAGCAATATAAATGCCATAGTACATTGGCTTACCCGAGCAAAGGCCTCGATTTCCTGGTTATTGTAGCGCTACCCCTAAACAACGACCAAGAAAATGTACTGTGCTACTGCAAGCTCATACACGGCAGGCGCAACCGTACATGTCGCATAAACAGATGCCGTATAAACAGATTGTCAGCCACGTTCTGTTGACAGTCATTCCGCCGATCAAGTACAATCGCAACGGTGGTTGATGCAGACACCCTGCGGTTACCACATTTGCATTGACGTTATTTGTAAAGGATTCAAGCACGATGGGTCAACTGATCGACTTTGTATTGCATATCGACAAATATCTTGGTGATTTCATTCAGCAGTATGGAACCCTCACCTATATTATTCTTTTTGTCGTCATTTTCTGTGAAACTGGCTTAGTCATCACACCATTCCTCCCGGGCGACTCACTCATCTTTGCAGCTGGCGCGCTCGCCGCTATTGACACCAGCGGCACATTAAATGTCTTCTTCCTCTTCGCAATTCTGGCGGTGGCGGCCGTACTCGGCGATACAGTCAACTATTTCATTGGCGCAAAATTTGGCACCAAGCTGTTCGATTACAATATTCCCTTACTCAAAAAAGAACACCTTGATCGCACCTACGAATTTTATGAAAAATACGGCGGCAAAACCATTATCCTGGCACGCTTTGTGCCCATTGTACGAACATTCGCGCCATTTGTTGCTGGTGTGGGGCGCATGAACTATAGCCGCTTTATTACCTTCAATGTTATCGGCGGTGTCGTCTGGGTCGCAATTTTCACCTTCCTGGGCTATGTTTTTGGTAACGTACCATTCGTCAAACAGAACTTTGAAATAGTTACCCTGGCGATTGTATTGATCTCGGTGCTGCCAATGGTTATTGAATACGTGCGCAGCCGACGACGCGCCAAGGCACCGGCAGTGTAACGTCATAGCTCAGGTGAAGGAGTTGCTATGGCCCTCCGTAAGATTATAACGAAACCGTTGCCCGCACCGCCTGCACAAAACCAGGCATCGCTTGTTGACCAGGTGCTTGCGGCACCGCAAATGACCGCAGTGCGCATGTTCTGGAATAGCTTCCGCGATTTACAGCCCTGGTGGCCGGTGATCATCCCAATCTTGCTGTGGGTAGGCGTGCGAACTTATCAAAAAGAACGAGCGGCTTTGCAGCGCGAAACAGCATAGCCCATAGGGTATGCCCCTTACACAGCAATGCGGCCCGCTGGGCCGCATTGCTGTGTAAGACCAAATTTGGGTGAACACGTACCCACTTGTGAGCGTCTGAGGCGGCTTTGCCGCGCCGCGCACCACAAACGGTACGGCATCAAGCGAAGCTCGTATAACAAGTACACAAAAGGATCTACGCATGGCCGAGCCACAATCTGCACCAGCGCTTACCATCGGCGAAAAGCAGTTCGTGTGGGGCGCGCGCACCTACATTATGGCGATTATAAATGTAACCCCCGACTCGTTTAGCGCCGACGGGTTAGCGCAGCCAGACGCCGATATTGCGGCTGATGCCCTTGCTCAGGCCCGCCGCGCCGCCGCCGAGGGAGCCGATATTATCGATATTGGTGGTGAATCGACGCGGCCAGGGGCCGAGCCGATCGGAACTGAAGAAGAGCTGCGGCGCGTGCTGCCCGCGCTACAGGCAATTGCTAGCGAAATCACACTCCCAATCTCGATCGATACATACCACGCCGAGGTAGCCGCTGCCACACTCGCTACCGGCGCGCACCTCATCAACGATATTTGGGGGCTGCGCATGCCAGATGGAAGTTGGAATACGCCATTAGCCCGGCTTGTGGCTGCACAAAGTGTACCAATTGTGTTAATGCATAATCGCCGCGCACACGCTACCGTTAGTGCGCTGGGGGGGCACTACCGCGATGTTGTCTATACCGATTTGCTCGGCGATATTATTGCCGAACTGCGTGAATCGGTTGCGTATGCCGAAGCCCAAGGGATTGCCCGCGCTAGCATTCTCGCCGACCCAGGGATTGGCTTCGGCAAAACCCCGGCCCAAAACCTGGAGCTGGTGCGCCGCCTATCTGAGCTTCAGGCACTCCAGCTCCCACTGCTCATCGGAGCATCGCGCAAGTCTTTCATTGGGTTGCCGCTAGGGCTAGCACCCCAGGAGCGCGATGAGGGCACTGCGGCTGTGACTGCGCTGGCGATTGCAGCAGGTGCCGACATTGTGCGGGTTCATAATGTGCAAATGAATGTGCGCGCCGCGCGCATCACCGACGCCATTTTCCGCTCGCACTAGCGCTTGCGCAGAGGCCGCGCCAATGGTATACTCTCCGGCTTGGAGCTACCGGGCAATGCCCCTAGCTGATGGCGAAGGTATTTGCAACTTCTAAGGAGCACAGTTTCCATGGCCGATCGTTTGAAACTTGATCTTGAAGAGCGCACCCTGATTGGGAAGAAGGTCAATCGTCTACGCCGCGCTGGCATTCTGCCCGCAACCGTTTACGGCAAGGGCGTTAGTCCTCTGGCGGTGCAGCTCAACGCCCGCACGTTCGCCGACACCTACCGACATGCTGGCCGCACGGGCCTGATCGACCTGAATATTCCTGGAAAATCGGGGATTTCAGTGTTTATTCACGCTTTACAGCGCCACCCAGTCACTCGCGCAATCACCCATGTCGATTTCCTCGCAGTCGACCTGCGCACCGAAGTAACGGTGGACGTGCCCGTGCATATTGTTGGCGAATCTGCACTGGTGAAGCATGGCGATGCACTGCTCAACCAGGTGCTTACCACACTCGAAGTACGCGCGCTACCGGCCGATATTCCCTCCTTCGTTGAGGTCGATATCAGCGGGCTGGATAGCTTCGATAAAGCCATTCATGTGAGCGATATTCAGCTGCAAAGCAAGGGGGCGATTGTTACCCCAGCTGACGAGCTGGTGGTAAGCCTGACGCAGACCCGCGCTGAGGAAGAGGAAGCAGCTGCAGAAGTTACCGAGGCTGAGCCTGAGCTGGTGCGTGAGACGCGTGAAGAAGACGAAGGCGAAAACGACTAACGCCACCGGCGATGTTCGCTGGGTACAGCCCCTGCCGATTGGTAGGGGCTGTATTATTTCAATCCGCGCGCTTGAGTATAATACGACAGAACCCGGCGGTATCCTGGGCAGACAAAAGCCCCCGCCGTTGGCGAGGGCTTTTGTTTAGAGACGGGCATCACCAAAGGTAACTAGTTCGTCACCTCGGTGATGCCCTTACGCTCATTACTCATGGGCATCACCTCCTTTGCGCCTGGTCGGCATATCAGGATGTTGCGGTAACTATAGCGGAAAGAATCGCAGATGTCAAGACCAAATTGCAGGAAAAACGAACATGGTTGCTGAATCCGCTCTGCCCGCCAAAGTGACGATTCTTGGCGTCACAATCGATAATATTGTTGAAGCTGAGGCAATCGACCAGATTGCGCAGTTTATCGCTACGGGCCAGCCCCATCATGTTGTAACGGTGAACCCGGAATTTGTGATGGAAGCACAGCGCAACCGCGCCTTCCGCCGGGTGCTGGCTGCTGCCGACCTGGCGACGCCCGATGGGTTTGGGCTGGTGCTGGTGGCGCGCTGGCGCGATACGCCTTTGCGCGGCAGGGTTACGGGGGTAGCACTCACCCAACAAATTGCGGCGCGGGCTGCCACACAAGGCTGGTCAATATTTCTGCTGGGTGCCCGGCCAGGAGTTGCCGAGCGCGCCGCCGCTGTGCTTGAGCGGGCGCACCCTGGGCTACGCATTGCCGGGTGCTACGCTGGCTCGCCACAACCACAGGAGGAGGCTGGCATTGTAGCGCGGGTTGTACAAGCGCGGCCCGATGTATTGCTAGTTGCGTATGGGCACCCGGCGCAGGATTTGTGGATCGCGCGCAACCAGCCGCGCCTGCGGGTGCCGGTGGCAATTGGCGTGGGCGGTGTTTTCGATTACCTGGCGGGCGAGGTAGCGCTTGCACCCGCCTGGATGCGCTGTGTGGGGCTGGAATGGCTCTACCGGCTGATCAAGCAGCCCTGGCGCTGGCGGCGCATTATGGTAGCGGTGCCGCTCTTCTTATGGGCGGCTTTGCGCGAGCCACACCGCAGTACTTGATACAGAACACGGCTTATACCTGACGACCAGGCACATGCCTATCGCTCGTGGTCGGTTGGTGGCGATGAATAGCGCGAGCATATGCTCAGCAACGACCGCGATTTCCCCACTGCGCGAATACGCCCCGGCACAAGCGGGGCATGATAGTAGAGCGTTGCTCAGCAATGTCTCATCTTTTTTTCATCTTACAGCTGGAACAAATTCGATCTGACGATCGTTTGATGAATATAGAAGCGGTGAATATGAGCGGCGCATACCACCGCTGACGGAACAACTACCTGGCTCCTCAGCCGCAGCCAATTTCCTCCCGGCTGCTCACGCGGCCGTTACCACTCATTCGCCCGGTTGCCGAAATGGCAGCCGGGCGCGCTTATGTGCCTTATGCCAGGAGCATGGACGAAAAAGCGCGTTTGCCACGTTCCATAGTAGAGCATGTATTGCAATGGCAACGAGAAGTCGTGGTATAGTCGCGGATCCGGCAAGTAGGTGCTGGCTGCAACAGAACGTACAGGTATGGGCAATATAACACTGGGCAACGTCACCATTCGCATATCGGCCACGGCCCTGATGAAGTGCCAGGTAGGACTGAACAGCTGGCAAGATGCCCAGCAGCAGCGTAGCCATATCCAGGCTGTACGCTTTCACGAACAGCTCTGTACCTACGTGATGACGCAGCCCGATGCGCTAAGCTTGCCCGAGCTGGCCGCCAACATCATCAACCATTTGAAATACCTTCAGCGCGAGCAGAATGCGCGGACCATGGTGATTGAAGGATACAGCCGCCAGGTGCGAGCGCTGCTGCGTGACCGGGAGCAGCGCGTGGAACTGGCGCAGACGGCGGATACGTTGAGCGATTGGCTTCAGCGCCTAGTTGATTCGGCGTATGGTGTGCTGGCCTGCCGCGCGCTTGATCAGCTAACCGGGCTAGGGGCAAGGCTGCCTGGCGAACAGGCCTTCCGCGATGCGTACCTGACGCTGCGACCGACGCTACCGGCAAGCACTGGCCGCTACGTGCCCTGGCTGGGCGCGGTCGCGGTTCACTTCGCAATGCTCGCTACAAGCCCTTACCCCGAGCTTGAATTTATTGAAACGCTGCTGCATGAGCAGATTCACGCGGTTATCCACGAGCGTATGGGTGATGATGGTGAGCACTATCGGCGGCTGCCCTGGTTCAACGAGCTTACCGCCATTCTGCTCAGCCAGTATGCGCTAGGCCGGGCATTTGCCGAGCTGCGTGCCGAGCCGGAGCTTGCCGATGTGCCCGCGGCGCTACGCCTTTCGCGCGAGCAGCAAGTGTGGGGTGATCTTGCAACGGCAGTACTGCACGAGACCCGCGACCCGCTGGTAGTGTGGCGGGCCTGGCAAGCCATTTTCGCGCACGGTGGATATAGCCGCCGTAATTATGCACACCGCAGCCTGTTGCCTACAACCCTCGCCCAGGCAGGGTGGTCAGCAGCCTTCCCTTACGGCTATGGCACAGGTACCGTCGATTGCCGCGACGATCTGAGCGGGTAGAAATCCTGGGAGAAGATTGCACGCGGCGCTACATCTCAAGCTGGCGTGGCATCAGTGGCAGCTCATCGACCCGCAGCGAGGGCGGCAGGGTGCATGTCCACAGCACAGCCTCGGCCACATCATGGGCGGTCATGAGCTGGCGGCGAAACTCTTCGCTGGGGTTAAGCGGATGAATGTCGGTGTTGATCATACCGGGGAAAATGGTTGTGACATAGATATTTGCCGGGCGCAGCTCTTGCCCGAGTGCCTGCGAGAGGCCAGAGAGCGCAAACTTCGCGGCGCAAAACGGCGCGATATTCGCAATTGCCTGCTTACCTACCCGCGAACTGATATTCACAATAGTGCCGCTGCGCTGACGCTTCATATAGGGAATGGCGGCGCGCGCGGTATAAAACGCGCCGGTGAGGTTTGTGTCGATAACCGTGCGAAATTCCTGGTCGCTAAACTGTTCAAGTGGCGCGATTTTTGTGATCACCCCGGCCGCATTCACTAGAATATCGACGCGCCCAAAAAAGTTGTAAGCGCTATCGATTAAGCGTGTCACCTGCACCGAACTGGTCACATCGGTAGGAATAGCCAGCGCCTGGCCGCCTTCGCCTGCGATTTCGCCAACCAGCCATTCAAGCTTATCGCGCCGCCGCGCCGCCGCCGCCACGAACGCGCCTTCGCGGGCCAGCCGCCGCGCAGTTTCGTAGCCAACCCCACTCGATGCGCCAGTAATAATCGCGACCCGCCCCTGTAGCTTCATGCAAGCCTCGTTCTAGTGCTACGGTTTTGTGGCGCGATTATACCATTCAATCGATCAGCCCTTGCTTGCGAGCAATCGTAGTGGCATGGGTACGGTTAGCGGCATGGAGCTTATCGAGAATAGTCGAAACATAGTTCTTAACCGTGCCTTCGGTGAGGGCAAGCTGGGTAGCAATGGTCTTATTGTTCATACCACCGGCTAACAAGCGCAGCACTTCAAGCTCGCGCTGGCTCAGGGCATCGTAGGGGTGGCCGCTAGGTGCGGTGCGGCGCTGGCTAAATTCGGCGATCAGGCGGGTGGCGATGCTGGCCTGCACAATGCTTTCGCCTGCATAGACTTTACGGATGCTCTCAAGCAGATCGGTGGCGAGGATGTCTTTGAGCATATAACCACGCGCCCCGGCCTTAATCCCATCAAATACATATTCATCATAGTCAAAGGTGGTGAGGATGATGACTTTCACAGTAGGAAGTACAAGGCTTAGCTGAGCAGTGGCAGCAACCCCATTTAGGTTCGGCATTTGCACATCCATCAGCACAATATCCGGCCGCAGCGCTAGCGCCTGGTCAATTGCCTGCTGCCCATCCTCGGCCTCGCCCACAACGGTAAAACCGTCGCTTAACTCTAAAATCATGCGCAATCCCTGGCGCATCAGGGTTTGATCTTCCGCTATCAACACGCGAATATCGCTCATCGGCGTACCTGTTGCTCGTAGGGTAAGCAAAGAGGCATCTGCGCCTCAACCACAGTGCCACCCGCCGGGCCAGGTCGAATATCGAGCGTTCCACCCAATTCCACCATACGCTCGCGCATACCTAGCACGCCGTAATGCGCCGAACTCGCGAGATCGGCAGGTTTCACGCCCACACCATTGTCAGCGATATGCAACCGCAAGCCATCGCTCTGCTGTTCTAATAGCACCTGTATACGCGTTGCAGTGGCATGGCGCTCGATATTAGCCAGTGCCTCGCGCGCCACGAACCATAGCGCCTCACGCGCCGGGGCAGGCAGCGAAGATGCTAAGGAAGAAACGTTACATTCAACGCTCTGACCGCTCCGCTGCTGCGTTTCGCGGGCCAATTGCTCAAGTGCAGCGGGCAAATTGGCATGTGCCGTGGTAGGCGCGCGCAAATCAGCAAGCGTGCGGCGTAGATCGCTCATGGTTGCGCGAATCAGATCACGCGTGGCTGCGAGTTCAGTGTCGCCACGCACACGATCGCGCGCATACAGCAGCTGGGCCGCTTCGAGCTTCATATTCATTGTGACGAGGGCATGGCCAATGCTATCGTGCATGGCACGAGCCAGCCGGGTACGTTCGCGCAGTACGGCCAGTTCTTCGCCCTGAGCAGCGCTGGCGGCAAGCGCCGCATGGGCCTGGCGCAATTGCGCGAGTGTGGCCCCAAGCTGTTCGCGCTGTAGCGAAATATAGCGTAACGAGGTAGCAATTGCAGCATTGATTACAAATAGTAGCGCACCACTCACGAGGGTAGAGATATCGGGCGTACCGCTGCCCACAGTAAATGCGCCAGCAATCAGCACTACCAGCACACCAAAAGTAGGCAGCAGCCAGGTTCGCCCAGGCAGGCCACCGATCGCCTGAAAGAGCAGTGCAATACTGAGCCAGCCAAACGCCGGTGCATACCATATACTGAGTGCGAGCATCGTCAGCAGATGCGCTACAATCGCAGCCTGGGTTCGCCATATACCCAGCGGCCGGTGTGTATAAATACTGCGCCAGCTGATCAGCAAATGCGTGGCATAAACGCCACACAGCAACCCTATGAGCAGCACACCGCGCCCGCCGGTCGCGCGCTCGGGATGCTCATTCAGCATCCCAAGTGTGTCGAGCACAAGTACTACTAGAAACAGCGCCGACCAAAAAATAGGCACAGCCGATTGCCAGCGTTGCGGTTGTTTGCTCAGGCGCAAAAGCTGCGCCGCATTATGGTCTGCCATTGCCTGTACCTGCTTAGGGCAAACACTTAAAAAGAATGGTCTGGCTCATTGTAGCAGCATCACCCCACCGCGTCATGTGACTTTCGTCAGGTTTTATTCCTGGCTTTGGTGAATAGCGCTGCCGCCACAATAACGCTATAGTCAAACCATCGTTTTCGTACATAGTGCAGAGGAGGCCACAATGGTACGGAAATATAGCCCGGTGCTCGTGTTATTTTTGCTCTCGCCACTCATAGCCGAGGTATTACTTGGAGCAACCAAGCTCAGCAACATTGGCGGTTTCCTACCCGTATCGCTCTTATATGGCGGTGGGGCGGTGCTCATCCGCGAGCTTGCCCGCCGCCGGTGGAGGGGGTGGGGCGGTATAGTACTGATGGGCGCAGCATATGGCATCATTGAAGAAGGCTTGGCGATTCAGTCGCTATTCAACCCCAGCCTCTTCAACGCGGGGCTGCTGGGTGGGCGCGCGCTAAACGTTAACTGGGTTTGGGCACAATGGACGATTGGCTATCATACTGTTTGGAGCATTCTGATACCAATTGTTCTGACCGAGCTGCTATTTCCAGCACGTCGTAGCGAGGTATGGCTGAAACAGCCCGGCCTCATTGCATTCACCGTCATTTATGCCCTCGGCGTGGCAGTTATCGCCGCAATCTTTCAGCTTGTGTTAGCGCCCGATTTTCATGCTTCAGCCCGCCTGCTTGCAAGCACGGCACTGGTAGCTGCGGCACTGGTAGCTGCCGCACTGGCCTGGCCGCGCAGATTGGCTGACTCAGCGCACCAAGTCACCTACCATGCACCGGCCGCCTGGGTAGTGACGTTCGGCGCTGCCTTTACAGCAGTAGCCTGGTTCATGCTGCTTGCTATCCCCGAAGGCTGGAAATCTGGCGCAATTGTCATTTTACCAATGAGTATCGGGGCTGCTATTGCAGTGGGAACAGCAGCGCTGATGCGCTATTGGTCGGCGGGGCAGGGCTGGGGCGATATACATCGCCTGGCGGCGGTGTTTGGTGCGTTGCTGGTGAGCATGCTGTTCGGGTTCTTCTTTGTGACCGCCGGGAATACCCTCGATCAGGCCGGGCAGGGTATAGCCAGCCTGATCGCTGTGGGTCTGCTAGCGCTGTTTGCATGGCGGTTAAGTGGGCAAAACCAGGCCGCAACATTAGTGCGTGCGGGCGCGGCGCGCGACTAGCCAGGCAGCCTACTTCACGGTTCTGCCAAAAGCGCACCGCGTGCAAAAAGCACCAATACGCGGTATAATACACCCCGCTGAAAATCAGCCACTGTAGCACGATGGTGAATTGCGACAGAAGCGCTTGAGATGACAATAACCTGCGACGCCTCGCCGCGTGCGTATGATGTGATTGAGCGCAAGATCGGATGCTTGCGCTCTTCAATTTTTTCGTAATCAAGGATAGATAAACGTGACAGCGACTCCAACGACTAGTTTTACAAGTCTCGGGTTGAGTGAACCGACGCTACGGGCGATTGGCGAGCTTGGCTATGAAGAACCCACCCCGATTCAGGCGCGCACCATCACCAAGCTCATGGCGGGCGGCGATGTGATTGCGCAAGCCCAAACCGGCACCGGGAAAACCGCTGCCTTCGCCCTGCCAATTATCGAGCAGCTAGATCCCGAGCTGCGCGCACCGCAGGCGCTGGTGATGACGCCGACGCGCGAGCTTGCCGTGCAAGTGGCCGAGGCATTCCATTCTTATGGCAAATTTCACCAGAATGTAGCGATCTTGCCGGTGTACGGCGGGCAACCAATCGACCGGCAGCTGCGCGCCTTGCGCGGCGGCGTGAATGTGGTGGTTGGCACGCCTGGCCGCCTGCTCGATCACATTCAGCGCGGTACACTCAAGCTCGATCAGGTGCGCACCGTGGTGCTCGATGAAGCCGACGAAATGCTCGATATGGGCTTTATCGAAGATATTGAAGCCATTTTGAAAGAAACGCCTGCGGAACGCCAAACCGCGCTCTTCTCTGCCACAATGCCCGGCCCGATCGCCGCGCTCGCGAAGAACTACATGCGCGACCCCGAGCGAATTACCATCCAGACCGAGCATCTCACCGTGCCACAGATCCGTCAGATCTATTACGAGGTGGGTGGGCGCGATAAATTTGAGGTGCTCGCGCGGGTGCTCGATTTCGAAATGCCCACATCGGCAATTATTTTCTGCCGCACCAAGAGCGAAGTCGATTCGCTCGGCGAGCGGCTGATTGCGCGCGCCTTCCCCGCAGAAACGCTGCACGGCGACCTGAGCCAGATTCAGCGCGACCGGGTGATGCAGCGTTTCCGCACCGGGCAGGTTGAGCTGCTGGTTGCCACCGATGTGGCGGCGCGCGGCCTGGATATTGAGCATGTGTCGCATGTAATCAACTACGACATTCCGATCGACCCCGAGGTGTATGTCCACCGGATCGGGCGCACAGGCCGCGCTGGCCGCACCGGTAGCGCCATTACGCTGGTTACCCCGCGCGAGCGCCGCCAGCTGCGCACGATCGAGCGGCTAACGAACGCAACGATTCAGCGTATGCACCTGCCCACCATCTCCGACGTGATTGCGCGCCGCCGCGAGTCGTTCAAAGAAACGCTGCGTGAGACGATCACCAGCCCGGGGCTGGAGCCATACCAGATTATGGCCGAGGAACTAGGCGAGGAATATAGCCCGACCGACCTGGCGGCAGCGGCGTTCAAGCTGCTGCTTGATCAATCGCTGATTGAAACCGACGATCCGCTGGCAAACTACGCACAGGACCGTTTCGATGAAGACCGTGAACCGCGTCAGCGCCGCACGCGCACGCGCGAGTTTGGCCCAAGCCAGGGCATGACGCGCCTGTACATCGATGTGGGCCGCGACGACAACGTGCGCCCGGCCGATATTGTGGGCGCGATTGCGAACGAGGCGGGTATTCCAGGCCGTGCCATTGGTGCGATCGAGCTATTCGAGCGCTTTGCGCTGGTGGAAGTGCCAAGCAACGCTGCTGAGAAGGTATTACGCGCGCTGCGCCATACCACCATTCGTGGCCGCAAAATCGCGCCGAGCATTGCCCGCCCGACACGGCGCTAGGGTACATATCACACAGACCATCCACAGGTTCTGCCAGGTTCGCACATAGAGCTACGCACGACGATCTCCTTTTCATAAAGCAAAGAGCATCGTGCGTAGCCTGTGGTCACTTCTGAAAAGTGTCGCGCGACACTTAGTTCACCACTGCCCAGCCAGCCCACCACCTGCACGGCCCAGCGCCTGCCGCCCGCCAACAAACTCCTCTATTGCGGTACTAAAGGCATCGGGGGCTTCGAGGTTTGCCAGGTGTCCGGCCTGGGGAATTTCAAGCAGCTGGCTATTGGCAATTGCGGCGTGCATAGCGCGTGCCTCAGCGGGCGGCGTGAGCACATCTTCTGCGCCAACAATAATAAGTGTGGGCACGGTTATCGTTGCCAGGTCGGGGGTTGAATCGGGGCGCGCAGCCATAGCGCGGAGCGCAGCGGCTACACCAGCCCGGTCGTTTGCGGCGGCAATCTTGCGCACTTCGTCACGCACCGCAGCATCGGCCTGGGCCGAAAGCAATTTGGGCAACATCTGCTCGGCCACGGCAGCAGCCCCTTCGCGCTCAGCCAGCTGCGCATTCTGCTCACGGGCGTGTTGCGCTTCAGGCGAATCGGCACCGGCGCGGGTATCGGCCAGCACCAGCCGCGCAACATTGGCCGGGTGCCGCCGCAGCAGCGCAAACGCAATATAGCCACCCATCGAAAGACCTGCCACTGTTACTGTCTTTAGATTAAGGTGATCGAGCAGCGCCGCCAGGTCGTCGGCAGCCTGGTCGAGGCTCGTGATTCCGCTGCCGCGCGCCGTCGCCCCAAACCCGCGTAAGTCGGGCGCGATCACCCGGAAGCGCGTCGCTAGCGCATCGATCTGGTCTTCCCACATAGCACTACTCAGCGGGAAGGCGTGTATCAGCAAAATCGGCTCGCCCTGGCCCTCATCGCGGTAGCGCATCGTCACGCCATTCACCGTCGCTTCAGTCGCCGATTCGTGGGTGCGGCGGAACCAATCGAACAATGGCATAACGCCTCCTTTCATAGATCAATCGCCAACTCGTGTTGGCGATCAATTTCAGCAAATCCTAGCGTATCGAATGCCGCCGTCAGCGCGCTATTCTCAGGCTCGTTGGTGCTCGCTACCGACGTATAGCCTTGCAGAAGGGCGTGTAACACAACGCGCGCGCCTTCGGTGCGAGTCGCCCCCATATCAGCGATCTGTGCATGCGCGCCATCGGCACTCTGAAACAGCACATAGGCAGCCGGGCGCTCGTCTTCGAGCAGCGCAAGGCCGCGCAGCTCGCCACGCACCAGCAGGGTGGGCAGATCGCGCTGCCAGGCTGCCGGTACGGGATGAAACGCATCGAAATACGCCAGTAACGCCCGTGGTTCGGCCTCAACCAGCGTGCCAGCGTAGGCCAATTCGGCAGGTGCAGCATGTGCATCGCGCACCCAGCGCATAATCCGCACATCACGCTGATGCAGAAAACCAACCTGCCGATAGACAGCGATTGCTGGCGCATTGCGCGTGAGCACTTCGAGGCTAAAGCGCCGCGCACCGGCCGCACGCGCCTGAGCTAGCATTGCCTCGGCCAGTGGCACTGCCAGCCTGCGCCCACGAAACGGCTCGGTAATGCCGAACCCACCGCACCAGGCCTGGTCGCCACGCAATGCTACCACCGCTAACCCGGCCAATGTGCCCTCGACCTGCATCACGACCGAGCGCGCCAGATCAATCTGATCGGCACGCACTCTGTTAGACAGCACCTCAGCGGAGATGGTAGCTGCGTAGAAATATCCGGCAAACCCGCGCGTGAATAGGTCGGCGAGCGTATCGAGCGAGAAAGCGGCGGCGGGAAGGAATTGCGGCGCATCGTCCATACGTATGTACCTCAGCAATATCGAAGCACGGCCAATCAGGTAGACTTCTTATTCACATGGTATAGTATAAACGAAGCGCTCACCGGGCAGCGCAGGCCCTAAAGGGGATTCACTAGGCGGGAGATCTCATGATGCGACGATTTCGATGGCTGTATGTGCTGGCGGCACTGGTATTAAGCGCGTGTGGCGGGAACGACCAGCTTGCAACTGCGCCAACTGCCCTGCCAGCCACAACCAGCGCGCCACTACCAACCGACGATCCGAACCTCTTTCGCGCCGAGCCAACCGGCGCCCCGGCAGCCACCAGCGCGCCAACCTTGGTAGCAAGCGATGTGCCTGTGCCGACGATAGCCCCGGCAGCGACCGACACACCAGAACCTGCACCAAGCGCGACGCCAGAGCCAACTGAGCAGGCCAAGCCAACCACTGCGCCAGCAGCTGCGAAACCCGCCGCCCCGGCCAGCGGCGCGCCCAAGCGCCTCGTCATCGACGATATTGGCCTCGACTATCGGCCAGTATCAGTCGGACTCGACCGCAATAATGTGCCGGTTGTGCCCAACCATGATGTTGGCTGGTACAACCTTGGGGCCGCGCCCGGCCAGGGCGAGAATATCGTGTTCTGGGGCCATGTGCTTCGTTTCCGCAACGCGCCGAAAATCCCCGCGCCATTTGCCCGCATGAAAGAACTCAAGGTTGGAGCCAGTGTGGTGGTATACGACGCGGATGGCGAACGCCATAATTATACGGTTACGCGCACATTCTGGGTTACGCCCGACCAGGTGGAGGTGATATTGCCGCAGGGCAAAGAAATGGTGACCATGGTGTCGTGTATTGGCGACAAAGTCATTCAGAATGGCGAAGTTGTGGACGAAAGCCATCGCCTGATCGTTGTCGCCGAGCCAGCATAGCGCGGCCTACACACCCTAAGAGCAGATCGAACACGGCGGCCCCAGTGGGCCGCCGTGTTCGATGTAAGGCATTAGGAAGAAGAATGTATTTTGCCCAGCTCGTCATGCTGCCACCGAATCTGGCCACGCAGCAGCAAGTTCGATGAGCGTAACTTGAAGGCCAGATCCTGGGCGAGATTGCGGATGACCACATAGCCGATACGCGGATCGGACTCGCACAATTGGCGAAAATCGTGCTCCTGCATCACGATCAACGTCGTTGGATCGACCGCTTCGATCGTAGCCGAGCGGGCCGCACTATTGAGCAAAATCATCTCGCCAAAACACTGGCGTGGATACAATAAATTAATCGTTGATGGCGAAAACGTGCCATCGGCATTACGCGTGTTAATCATCACGCGTACCGAACCTTCAAGAATAATAAATATTTCGTTCCCGCTATCGCCTTCGCGAAAAATTGTTTTCCCAGCAGCTACCTTCAAGCCTCGACACAGGGTGGAGACTTTAAGCAATTCACTATCCACTAATCCCAGAAATATCTCTACCTGCCGCAGGTGCTCAATGACTTTGGGATTACTCATAATCACTCTCTCACGCTGATACTGCCAAGGTCGAAGTAGTATAGCATACTGGTGCGGCCGAACGCACTACTCACAGTACGAGAATCAGTAGTAGCGCCACAGAGCACTACATACACCTTACTAATGGCCTACTCCTCTGCCAGCAATCGAACTGTAATCTACGCATCTAGGTGGTAACGAGTGCTTATGCTATGCTGTTTCCAGTTTATTGAACCTAACCGGAGACGACAATGCAGCACTACAACGACGAAGATATCGGATGCGATTGCCCAGAGCATGGGCCATATGCCGGTGACGATTGCCCCAAATGCTAATGTATCGCCTCCATTAGCTCATCATACGAAACAGGCGTCCCTGGGCATCCCAGAGGCGCTTTTGTTATTCCCTCGGTGGTGTAGCTTCGCAGCGCAAGCCAGCAACCGCGAACACCTTGCTACTCTTTGGCAGCGGTACGTTGATATTTATTGAGCCACCAGCTATGCAAATCTGCACATACCTCGGATGGCAATGGCGCTGGGTCAACACCAAGCTGGCGTGCAAACATATAAGCGCGCGCGGTATCTTCTACCGCTATGGTTGTGGCAAAAGCCCGCCGCAGGTCGGTTCCGCACGCAACAATGCCGTGCTGCCCCATAACTGCTGCACTTCCCGCACCAATTGTGTCGAGCATCAGCTCGGCGAAGGCTGCTGTACCCGAGGGCATAAATGGCGTAACTGGCACCTCGTGGCCAATACAGGCAGCGGCTTCGGCCAACACGAGTGGAATAGGGCGCAATGCCGCCGCAAAGCCCGACGCATAGGGCGCATGGCAGTGCATAACTGCACCAACATCGCCACGCCTGCGGTAGAAGAGCGTGTGCAATGGCGTCTCAATAGTTGGCTTCCACCGACCTTCTACAATAGCACCTTCCTGATCAACAACAACAATATCTTCAGGCGTCATGGTTGCATAATCCGCGGCGGAAGGGGTGATCGCGACCAGGCCCGTGGCCCGATCCAGGGCGCTAATATTCCCCTGTGAGCCATGCGCTAATCCATCGGTGGCCATCTGTCGGGCATAGTTGAACACCTGCTGACGGAGTTCGGCAAGTAGCATCATAATAGTCTCCTTATCTTAGATTTTGCGCATGCTACACCAGATTTAGCGCCAACGCGGAGGCACAGCATTTGCCAGAAAAGCAGCTGTTAGGTGGCTGCCTATTTGCAGGAGGAATAGATTGTCACACCCACAGCAATATGCTATAATGTTCGCGCCGAATTAGTGTCAATCTAACACACATTCCCGTGCGCTCGAGAAACCCGCATCAACCGTAGTATCAAGGAGCGAACTATGACCACCACACGGCGCGGCGGGCTCAATAGCACCGCCCTGGCTCTCATTCCGCTGGCAATTGCCATCAATATTGCAATCGGGCAACTGGTAAGCGTACTCAAACTGCCCCTTTACCTCGATAGCATTGGCACAGTGCTCACCGGTGCCCTGCTTGGCCCTTGGGTCGGGCTAATCACTGGGGCGCTTGCGAATATTATCTGGACGCTCCTGGGCATCAACCCGGTGGCCTGGTGGTTTGCGCCAGTAGCCGCAGTTATTGGGCTGATAGCAGGCTTTGCCGGGCGTGCCGGTCTCTTCCAGCGCTCCTCACCGCGCTGGCTTTCGGCGATTATTGGCGGCGTGTTCCTATTTGCACTTACCCTGTTCATTATGCTCTTTATCAACCAGACGACCGATGCCGATGGCAATCAGATTCTGCCGAGCGCGGGCGAGCTATTTGCCAAGCAGCCAATCATCTTTATTGGGGCGCTAGTAGCTGGCCTGGCATTGGGCTACTTTGTGCTTAAAAATGCGGGGTATGCCGGCCTCGCCGGGTTGGTGACTGGTGTGGTAGCGGCGATTGTTTCGGCACCGATTGCAGCCTATGTGTTTGGCGGCGTTACTGGCGGCGGTACCGATGCGCTGGTCGCGGCTTTCCGGGCTAGTGGCGCGAACATTCTGGCCTCGGCGTTTGCCCAGGGCACGGTTTCCGATCCGTTTGATAAAATGACCTCGTACATGATTGTGTACCTGATCATTCAGTCGTTGCCGCAGCGCCTGCTCCAGCGCTTCCCGAACGCACGCGCCGCCGAGCGCAACGCGATGGGCCAGCCTGTGATCAGCCGCTAAGTTTACACGCGCGCCGAGGCACTGGTATTCGTACACCAGCAGAAGGACGACAGGGCCTGATTCTGTCGTCCTTTGTTATACTTGCACTCGCCTGATGTTTGGTAAACATATATGCAATCAAGCTATAGCCCTGGCATCAGCCTGTTACATCGCCTGCATCCGCTTACCAAGCTAGCCGCTGTAGCGTTGCTGCTTGTGCTGCTCTATATTCTACCTGGCGAATGGGGTTCGCTGCTGTTATTCGCATTCGTACTGATACTGGCATTCACGGCTGGCGTAGCTGGGTCGCTGCTACGCACTGTGCTCAGGGTCATTCTGCCATTGGCCTTCTCGCTCTTTCTCATCCAGGGCATCCTGTTCCCGCCCGCCGATGCAACACCCATCCCACTCGGCCCAATTACGCTCACGCGCGAGGGTTTGCTATTCGCCTATATTACTAGTGCGCGCTTGCTCGCGATGAGTGCGATTGTGCTGTTGCTGCTCCGCACCACTCACCCCGCCGATCTAGTCTACGCGCTGACCCAGCGCGGCCTGCCACGCAGCATTGGCTACATCCTTCTCGTCACGCTGCAAATCATTCCCGACATGTCGGCGCGTGCAACCGCCATTCTGGAAGCACAGCGTTCGCGCGGCCTGGAAACCCAGCGCGGCTTTCTACGCTTTCGTGGTCTCGTCCCCTTGATCAGCCCGCTGGTAGTCGGCGCGCTCGTCGATGTCGAAGAGCGGGCTATGGCACTTGAATCGCGGGCATATACCGCCCCTGGCCCCAAAACCAGCTTGCGCCAACTGTTCGATAGCCCGGCCCAGCGCGTGGTGCGTGTGCTCTTGCTGCTCAGCATTCTGGCGCTGATCGCCTGGCGCATCGCTCAGTATTTTATGTAAATTAAAAGCAGTAGCGCAGCGCACGCTGCCACATACTTGTGCCGCCTTTACCATGTTGTGAATATGAATCAGCCAAGCAATTCTATTATCGATCTACGCGACGTTAGTTTTACCTACTCGATTGGCACACGCCCAGCCCTGAGCCATATCAATCTTGCCATTGCCCCCGGCCAGATCTGTGGCGTCGTTGGACGGGCCGGGGCCGGTAAAAGCACGTTGTGTGCGCTATGTGCCGGGTTTATTCCCAACTTCTACGAAGGAACATTTAGCGGCGCAGCAACGATCGACGGCCAGGACGTGGTACAACGCGCGGTCGCCGAGCTAGTGCGCCATGTTGGGCTTGTTGGCAGCAATGCCTTCAGCCAGATTTCAGGCGCGCGCTTTACGGTGTCTGAAGAAATTGGCTTCGGGCTGGAAAATATTGGGCTACCGCGCGAAGAAATTATCGAGCGTATTGAGTGGGCGCTGGGCGCGCTGCATATGAGCGAACTGCGTGATCGTTCGCCTTACGCACTATCGGGCGGCCAGCAGCAGCGTCTGGTACTGGCCGCCACCTTAGCCATGCGCCCGCCAGTGCTCGTGCTCGACGAACCCACCGCGCAGCTCGACCCGCCTACAATTGAGTCGCTCGCCGAGCTGCTGCGCGACCTGAGCCGCCAGGGCACCACCATTCTGTTTGCCGAACACCGCCTGGAATGGGCCGCAACCCTGGCCGAGCGGATCGTAGTCCTCGATACTGGCGAACTCATCGCCGATGGCCCGGCCGCCGAAGTTTTAACCGAGCCCATTCTACTTGAACGACAGATTGGCTGGCCACGCCCGGCGATACTTGCCAATGCCGCCCGCGACGCCGGGCTATGGCCTGGCACTCGCCCACTACCGATTGCCGTTGACGGGCTGGTTGCCGGGCTGCGCGAAACCGGCAGCGCAAGCGAAAGGCTAGCGCCGACACCAAGTACAGCCGCTGCGCCATCTGTCACCCCGGCCACCAGCCAAGCACCAATCATCGAAATCTCAAATGTACGCTTCAGCTACCCCAGTGGCGTCGAGGCACTGAAAGGCATTTCGCTGACCATTGGCAAAGGCGAACGGATTGCATTGCTGGGCCGCAATGGCGCAGGTAAAAGCACGCTGCTGCGCCACCTAAATGGGCTGCTGCTGCCTTCAGCAGGCCAGGTGCTGGTTGCTGGCACTGATACGCGCAAAACCACCGTGGCTCGCTGCGCGCGGCACGTTGGCATTGTATTTCAAGACATTCGCAACCAGCTCTTCGCCCGCACCGTGCGCGATGAGCTGCGTTTTGGGCCGCGCAACCTGGGCTACAGTACCGCCGAAACCGAGCAGAAGGTCGACCGGGCGCTCGATGCGCTGGGACTGACCGACTTCGCCAATATTCACCCGTACGATCTGCCCCCGGCCTTGCGGCGGCTCGTCGCTATTGCCGCCGTCGCCGCGCTTGAAAGCACGGTGCTCATTCTCGACGAGCCTACTGCTGGCCTCGACAATCCTAGCATCGAGCGACTGAATAACCTGGCAGCTAACTTGGCTGCGCAAAACCGCACCATGGTGGTCGTTAGCCACGATCTCGATTTCTGCTTCGAAGCACTCGACCGAGTCATCGTTATGAAAGATGGGCAGGTTATACTGGATAGTAATTGGGATCGGCTTGACCACAACGCGCGCACAATTATCGCCGATACCGTTGAATTGCCACTCGCGTTAGCTGCTGACGAAGCTCTGGCAGCACCTGAACAGAGCGCTATTGGGCAGTTGCTCACGCATACGGCACAAACGCTCACACCATTACACGCACAACCCACAACCCGTGCGTAGCACCGCTCGCTGCGGCACTGCCACAAAGGATGTATGAAGTGTAAGTTCAAGCGTTGTCAATTTGTCATCTTGGCTCATTGTACCCGGGGAAGAGTATGTTATTATTTATAGATATCAAATATCAAATATAATGTATTGGAAGCGGCCCACTGGAAGTGTCTTTGCGCGAGGATGGGGTACACGATATCGCGCATCTATCAAACCCGCTAGAAGGAAGGGTCGGGTTAAAAAGTAAAGTCTTTCTGTTTTTTGTGGAGTACGCCGATGATCGCTCAAGACGACACCTACCTGCCACCGGCGCCGCAAATTGGCCGAACCGCTGGCGCCAGTACCGCCGATGATGACCAGGCTGGCTTGTGGTCACAAATTATGGCGGTTTTTCGGGATATTGGCGGCACATTCGATCCATTTGCCAACGATGCTAACCCCGAGGTGCGCGCACTTGGCCGCGCCGCACGGCAGCGCCGCCCGCCACATAGCAACGATTATTTTGCCTTGGGCGATCTGTGCGCCCGCCTGACCCTACATAATGCCCAGCTCAACGAAGCATATATCGCCAAAACCATGGCTGCGTATACCCAGGCCGCCGAAATCGACCGGAACGAGCGGCGGCCAGCGCGGGTAGCGCTCCAAACCTTTGCCCAGTGGGTCGTCGATACCGCGCGCGCGCTGGGAAGCTACGAAGCGATCAAGGCCGCCACACTTGCCTGCGAGCGTATTCAGCAGCTCGATTTGCTGGCAAATAAGCCCGAAGATCGCGCGCGCTGGTTTGAAACCGCCCAGCGCCTTCGTGAACAGCTGAACCGACAGCCCGGTGCCGAAAACGGCCAGGCACACAGCGAACCCAAACTCGAAAGCCAGATGCTCTGCGACCGCGGCCAAATGCTGCTGCGCCAAGGCCAACCGAAAGAAGCCTTTGATCTCTTCGAGCGTGCGCTTCAGCTCGACGCGCGCAGCCATGCAGCTTGGCTCTGGCGGGCCATGGCGCTTACCGATATGGGCCGCTTTAACGATGCCTTAGCGAGCTACGATCGCGCACTAGAAATCGAGCCTGATAACGCCCGCGTGTGGAATAGCAAAGGGGCACTGCTCACCGAGCTAGGCCGCGCCGAGGCCGCACTTGAGTGTGTGAACCGCGCGATTGAGCTTTCCAATTCCGACGCCAAAGTGAAGGCGATTTTCTGGCTGAACCGCGGCAAGGCACTGTTCATTTTGAAGCGTTACCGCGAGGCGCGCGAAGCACTTGTGCGCTCATACCAGTACGATCCTTCGCCCGAAAGTGCCGCTGGCGTGGCTGCGTGCCGCGAACAGCTGGAAGTTGCCACATCCTCTAGCTCGGTGCATGCGTAATACCTGGCACGTGTTGCGTATTTCGTAGGTCGTATTCTGACGCAATACGTACTACGAAATACGCAACATGCATACCGTTATTCATTGGTTCCGGCGCGACCTTCGTTTGCGCGATAACCCGGCCCTCGCTGCGGCTGCTTCAGCCAGCGATGGGCATGTTCTCCCCTTCTTTATTCTCGATGATGCGATTCTATCTGCGCCAGATACCGGGTCGGCACGGGTGGCGTTTCTGCTCGATTCGTTGCGGGCGCTTGATGCAACACTGCGGGCACAGGGGAGCCGCTTGATCATACGGCGCGGCGAACCACGCGCAGTGCTGCTTACATTTGCCAAACAAAGTGGCGCATACGGCCTCTATTTCAACCGCGATTACACCCCATTAGCACGCGCGCGCGACACTGCCGTGGAGCAGGCCTTAGCCGAACATGGGGTGGCGGTGCATACATTCAAGGAAGCTATGCTCGTTGAGCCAGGCGAGGTTGCAACAAAAGCTGGCACACCATACACAGTGTATACCCCCTACCGCCGTCAATGGGCGATGCAGCTCGCGCATACCGCACTACCGGCGATCCCCGCACCGCGCTTGCAGCCAGTCCTGCAAGCCATTGAAAGCGTGCCGCTCCCGAGCCTTGCCGAGCTGCATAGAACGACTGACCAGGAAATCCTGCTGGGCGGTGAGGCAGCCGGGCAAACACGGCTTGACGCTTTCATCCAGCGGCACAACGAACTTGGGCTGCGCGGCTACAAGGCTGGTCGCGAGCAACCCGCCCTGAATGCAACCTCGCGCCTTTCGGCATACCTGCGCTTTGGCTGCATTGCCCCCGCCGCCTGTTTGCGCGCCGCCCAGCAGCTGAGTGCCCAGTTTGAACCTAGCCATCCTGCGCAGCAATCGATCGAAACCTGGATTGGCGAGCTAGCCTGGCGCGACTTCTATTACCAAATTCTGGCGTACTTTCCTTATGTGCTCGATGGTGCATTCAAACGCCAATACGACGCGCTAGAATGGGATAACAACGAACAGCACTTTGCTGCATGGTGCGCAGGCCGTACCGGCTACCCAATTGTCGATGCTGCAATGCGCCAGCTAGCCCGCGAGGCATGGATGCACAACCGCGCGCGAATGATTGTAGCCTCGTTTCTCACCAAAGATCTGCTGATTGACTGGCGACGCGGGGAGCGCTATTTTATGCGCATGCTGATTGATGGCGACCACGCCGCGAATAATGGCGGTTGGCAGTGGGCGGCAGGCACCGGCACCGATGCCCAACCGTATTTTCGCATCTTCAACCCGGTGAGTCAGGGCCAGAAATTCGATCCGCAGGGGGCATATGTGCGCCGCTACGTCCCTGAACTAGCGCAGGTGCCCGAACGCTATATTCATACCCCATGGGAAATGCCGCCCGCCGAGCAGCGCCGCGCCAATGTGCAGATAGGGCGCGATTATCCGGCGCCGATTGTAGCGCACGCAGTGCAGCGCGAACGCGCACTTACGCTCTATCGCCAGGCCCGCGCCGACGATACCCAATCTGGTGTATAGTGTGTTGTCGCAAGCACAGGAGTGGCAAGCAAAGAGCCTCAGATTATTCCATTGGCACCAGCCGCTGGCGTAAGGCGTAAATCGCTGCCTGCGTGCGATCGGCCAGGTGGAGCTTACTCAGAATATTGCTCACGTGGGTCTTCACCGTTTTCTCGCTAATAATCAGCGAATCGGCGATCTCTTTATTGCTCTGGCCTTTTGCAATCAGGCGCAGCACATCCATCTCGCGCTCAGTCAGCTGCTCAACCGAATCATCGGCGGGGCGCGGCGCGGTGAACTCTTGCATGAGCTTGGCGGCAACTTCAGAATGCAACACCGCCTCGTTGCGCTGCGCCGCGCGAATGGCGCGCGCCAGCTCTTCGGGCTGTACATCCTTCAGTAGATACGAAATTGCGCCAGCCTTAACCGCCGGGAATACCTTATCGTCGTCGGCGAAGGAGGTGAGGACAATAATGCGCGTGGAGGGGCTGAGCGATTTCACGCGCCGGGTAGCCTCAACGCCATCAATGCCGGGCAGCACCAAATCCATCAGCACAACATCGGGTAGCAGTTCCTGCGCAAGCTTCACACCTTCCTCACCGCTCGGCGCTTCTCCCACCACCTCGATGTCATCCTGTAGCTCAAGGAAATCGCGCAGCCCTTGGCGAACTACCCGATGATCGTCAATCAGAAGCACGCTGATGCGCTCCATTGGCTTACTCCTTCACGTAGCAGAAGAGAAACGCGCAGGGTTCTAGCGCGGCACAATAACCACAACCTCGGTACCACGGCCCGGTTGGGAAGATAGCTCGAAACGGCCACCTAGCTCAGCCGCCCGCTCACGCATGCTGGTTAAGCCCAGGTGGCGGCCCATACTCGGCGCTAACACCTCCATATCGAAGCCTGCGCCGTCATCGCGCACACGCAATAGCACCTGCTCAGGCTGTAGATCGAGCAAGATCTCGACCCGGCAGGCACCCGCATGCTTTACCACATTGTTGAGCGCTTCCTGAGCGATGCGGTAAATCGCCTGCTCGGCACCACGGGCATAGCGCTCTTCACCGCTGGTTTCAAAATTCATCGTCAGGCCCTCGCGGCGGCCCAGCGCGGCGACGTGTTGTTGAAGCGCACTGACAAGACCTTGCTCGTTTAATGCGGGCGGGCGTAGCTGAAAGATCAGAGCGCGCATTTCGGCGAGCGCAGCGGCGGCAGTTTCTTGCAAGCGTTCCAGCTGAGTTGCCGTGCGTGCAGGATTCTTGTCTAGTTGCACACGCGCGGCCTGGGCCGTCAGCGTCATACTGAAAAGCTGCTGCGAAATCGAATCATGCAAATCGCGGGCTAGGCGGCTACGCTCTTCCAGCACCGCCGCTTCCTGGGCGCGCTGATGCAGGCGAGCATTCTCAATCGCGCTAGCTAGCACATCAGCCGCCGTTTCGAGCACGGCCACACCTTCGTTAGTGAATGCACCAACCTGGCGCGACTCAAGGTTTAGTACTGCCAGCACGCGCGCACCAGCCACTACCGGCACGCATAATTGCGAACGGGTTTCGCGCGGCGTTTCGGCAACATAATCGGGGTCGGTTAGCACATCATCGACGCGCACGGTTGCAGCGGTGCGGTAGGCGCGGCCCAGCAAGCCGCGTTCTACTGGGATGCGATAGCCAATACCATTCGGGCGGAAGGTGCCCGCCTGGGCAGCCAGCACCACCGCACGCGCCTCATCGTCGGCCAGGTAGAGCTCGACATGCCCATAGCCAAAACCTTGCTGAATTTGCAACGTCACCGCTGCAAGCATGCGCTCAAGATCGAGCGTTGAAACGGCGATTCGCGCCACCTGGTTAAGCACCGTCAGGTGTTCATTACGGCGCTTTACCTGCTCGGCCAGGTGCTGGGCCTCCTGGTATAGGCGCGTGCTGGCAATTGGCCCGCCGATCTGGGCCGCGACGGCTTCTAGCAGATCGACATCTTCATATGTAAAAGCATGGAGCTGTTCGGATTCGACACTGAGGGAGCCTAGCACCCGACCACCAGTGCGGAGCGGCACCGCAATATACGAGCGAATGGCGCGATTCGTACCGATATCGCGGCCTGCTGGCTGCACGCGTGTCTCATTCCAGGTGTCATTCGAGAGGAATGGCAGGCCGCGTTCGACCACCCAGCCGCAAATACCTTCGCCAACCCGCAGGCGCACCCGGCGCGCCGCGTCATCAATCTCGCCAACAGTGGCAACAATTTCAAGCTCGTTGTCGTCGTTGAGTAGTGCGATCGCGCCGCCCTGAAAAGCCACTTCCAGCCGCTCGACAGTGCGCTGCAAAATAGTATCGAGATCGAGCGTGTCGCTCACATCGCGGCCCAGCTCGGCAAGCAGCTGTTCTTTTGCTAGCAGCCGTGCGCTGCGTGCGGCCAAGCGCGCATTTTCAAGAGTAAGTGCAGCCTGGCGGGCAATCGCTTCCAGAATCTGCACGCTGGGCAGATCGAGCAATTGACCGTCGGCTGGCGGCACCACATAAATTGCACCAACCAACCGTTCGCCGCGCCCCCGCAATGGCACTAGCAGAATATCCTGGGGCAGTGTTTGCGCGCGCTGGGCGGTTTCGTGAAACGGCGGCTCCTGCTGCTCAGACGTTTGGGTAGCTGGAATGAGGTACGAATCGCTCAGACGATAGTGGGGCTGAAGCAGCGCCTGATAAATGGCAGGCGCCGTAGGGTTTGCGCGTAGCTGAGCCACCTGAGAGGCTGGTATGCCCGCAAAGGCCACCGCCTCAAGTACATCGGTATCGGCATGGCGCAGGCGAATATATACTTGCGGATAACCAAATACGGTTGAGATAATGTCGGCAACTTCCTGAAGAACCGCTTCGGGGGTGATGTCGGCGCGCAGCTGCATCCCCAGAGCAAGCAGCTCGCCAAGTGGCAAATTGCGTGCCAACTCGGGGGCAGGCGTTTTAGCGCGCGACTGTGCTTGTTCCACAGAAACTACCTCGCCACGAGCCACAACTGATCTGGATATTTATGCCACTGCGCACTATATTGTACCATGGCAGCCCGCAAGCGAACTCATTCAGAAGCCTGATTCGTTCTACTCCTCAATGCCCAGGGCATGCAGATCGGTATCGCTAAGCTGTGAACCGCGACCAATCATAATTGGCCCAAACAGCGCTTCTTGCTCGGCAACAATTGCCCGGCGTTTTAGCAGCTCAAGCACCGCCCACAGCGCTACCACTATTTCAACCCGGCTCACTGCAAGCGACAATACATCTTCAAAGCTGATCCAGTGTTGCTGGGCCAGCTTATCGCGAATGCGCGCCGCCATTTCAGGCACAGTAATCACTTTTGGCGCAGGTAGCGGCACCTCGCTCGGCTCAAGTGGCAGCAGAAGTTGCATCCGGCGCTGCACCGCCGCGATCATTTCATTCAGAGTCACGTCGAGTTTATCGGGCTTTGGCAGCGCAGGCAGCGGCGGTGCCGCAACCCGCAAGTAGGCCCGGTGGCCGAGTGTTTCCCAGGCGCGTAGCAGCGTGGCAGCTTGCTTATACCGCTGATATTCGCGCAGCTGACGCGCGAGCTCAGCCGCTTCATCAGGAGGATCGCCGGGGCCGGGTGCAGCCGGTGGGCGCGGCAACAAGGCCCGCGACTTGATCAATAGCAGCCGGGCTGCCATCACCAAAAATGACGAGAGCGCACCTGGTTCAGGCGCTTCTAAACCGCGCACATGGGCCAGGTATTGGTCGGCTACCTGCGCCAGCGCCACTTCAGTGATATCCAGCTCCTCGCGCTCAATCAGCTTGAGCAACAGATCGAGCGGGCCTTCAAACACAGGCAATTGAAAAGTGTAATCGAGGTTTTCCTGTACCAGCATAACAATGTCACTCTCACCTGGCTAATGTTGCCGATCGGCCCAGCCCAGAGCCAGCGTATGCGCTGTTTCGCGGCGTGCTCCATAATCGCGCAAAATTGCCACCAGGGCAGGTGGGCTACCAGCCTGTGTAACCATTAGGGCGCTACGTTCATCGTGCGCGGCATGAATGGCGAACCAGTGAAACATGCGTCGCTGGCTGCGCGCCGCCCGCCAGTAGAGCCGGGGCGCAAGCCGCTGTAATACTACAAACAAGCCATAATAAAATAATGGCAGTGGCTGGCCCGCATCATCGACCTTCCCACAATCATGCAGCAGCGCCGCTCGGAGCAGTAATGTATCGGTGTAGCCAGCCTGGCGTAGGGTAGTACACACATCCAGGCAGTGGCGCTGATCATAGCGTGGCATCTGCTGAAATAACCGCAGCTCGGTAGCGGTAAGCATCTGCGCAACAAATAACCGATCAGCCGGGCTTAGGCGCGCACTGAGCGCGGCGAAAAACTGTTTCAGGCGGTACCAGGTACTGGCAAGCATATCCATTCAATTGCAGACCAGGGCATAACGAGCAAAAAGAAACCGAGAGCCTACGTATTGTAGCTCTCGGCTCACGAACGTCAAGCTGGCAACGGCTAATCGAGGTAGCCGCGCAATTTCTTACCCAGGTGCGGGTGGCGCAGTTTACGCAGGGCCACGGCCTCGATCTGGCGGATGCGCTCGCGGGTAATGCCAAATTCGACGCCAACTTCTTCGAGCGTACGATAGCGGCCATCCTTCAAACCATAGCGCAGCTGAATTATTTTGCGCTCGCGCTCGGGCAGCTTTTGCAATACTTCTTCGATCTGCTCACGCAGCATCGATGCAGCAGCAGCATCAGCCGGGGTCGAAATGCGGTCGTCCTCAATGAAATCGCCCATTCGGCCTTCGCCTTCCTGTCCCACTGGCATTTCCAGCGACAGCGGGTGCATCGAGGCTTCGAGCGTGCGCCGGACTTTGTTCGGGCTCATGCCCATTGCGTCGGCGATCTCTTCCGGGGTAGGTTCACGCTGCATCGACTGCTGCAGCTTATGCGAAGTGCGCTTCACCTGGCTAATCGCCTCGCCCATATGCACGGGCAGGCGAATGGTGCGGCTCTGGTCGGCAATCGCACGCGTGATCGCCTGGCGGATCCACCAGGTGGCATAGGTAGAAAATTTATGGCCCTTGGTATAATCGAATTTTTCGACGGCGCGCATCAGGCCAATATTGCCCTCTTGCACAAGATCCATCATTGTCAGGCCATAGGACGTGTACTTTTTGGCAATCGAAACTACCAGCCGCAAATTCGCCTGAATGAGATGCTGGCGTGCATCATTCCCACGGGCCAGCATTTGCTCAAGCGCACAGCGCTCTTGCCACGATTGGTACTCTTCGCGCTCCAGCGCTGCCTTGGCATAATCGCCCGATTCCATTTGTTTGGCCAGGGTTACTTCCTGTTCAGCCGAAAGCAAAGGAACCTGCCCAATTTCTTGAAGATACATACGCACAGGGTCATCGAGCGCAATATCCGCAAGATCAGGGAGTTCGGCGAGGAGTTCGTCTTCGATCGAAGGAGGAGTGTCGCTAATTTCAGCGGCTGTCTCAACTACGCGAATGCCTTCGGCCTGGAGGGCAGCGTACAGTTGATCGACATCGGCGACGTGATGTTCTGGTTGTGGAAGGGCCTCGAGGATGTCGCTATAGGTAAGATAGCCCTGTGTGCGGGCGATCTCGAGCAACTGCTCTAGCATTTGCGCCCACTCCTGTAGCGATGTCTCTGCGAGAGGGACGGTCATAATTCTTTCCTAATTGACATATTACACGACCTGTCAAGATCAACACTTGGGCAGGCCGTGTGGTGGACATTCACCTTATATGGTGTATTTAGGCGCATTTTTCAGACAACAAGATGGGGCTGAGAGCCACTTACTCAAAGCCCCCGCTCTGCTCTCTTATCATAAAGAGGGACGCGAGCCTGGCACCCCGTTTGCGCGCAATTACTATAACATTAGTATCTGGTTAAAGTCAACCCCTTTCTCCACAAGATATTCGACACTTTTTCCACTTATCCACACAACGGAATCAGTTCCCAAAGCCCAAGAACGCACGTTCTACACACTACCAGTGTTAAGCTTGTGAAAAACATATGTTCTCCGACCTACCTACCCCAACAGCATTTTATGGCATCCTAATGCCGCATATAAAATGGGCGCGCGTATAATATCACTGCGCTGTCGCACCTGCGCCAGAGGAATGGCATAGCCCCAACATAAGCATAACTATACTACCCACTGCACGTCAGCCCATGCATAGATAAAACCCGTTAATCCAATTATGTAAATAATCGCATCTTGGCGGGCACTGCTTGACAGACTTTGCCGAAGCTCATACGATCGCGCTAAATAGTAGGAGGAGATATGACACAGTGTATGCAGGCCATACGCGCTGCAGCGGCGCGTCATCGCAGCCAGCTCTGTATTGGCCTCGATCCCCAACACATTCCAGCAGCGTTTGGCGATGACACCGATAGCGTCTATCGGTTCTGTATGGCGATTGTCGAAGCCACCGCCGATCTGGCCTGCGCCTTTAAGCCGAATATCGCCTTTTTCGAGGCGCGCGGACCCGATGGCATCGCAGCCTTGCGTCGCCTGGTCGCCGATATGCCGCGCAGCGTGCCTGTGATTATCGATGCCAAACGGGGCGACATCGGCTCGACGGCCACGGCCTACGCCCAGGCAATATTCGACCAACTGGGCGCCGATGCCGTAACGCTCAACCCCTACCTTGGCGGCGATGCGCTGGCACCGTTTCTTGCCTACGCTGAGAAAGGCTGTTTCATCTTATGTAAAACTTCAAATCCCGGCAGTGGCGACCTGCAAGATCTGCCGCTCGCTTCGGGCGAACCACTATATCTGGCGGTCGCGCGCAAAGCCCAGCACGAATGGAATGCCAATAGCAATGTTGGGCTAGTCGTTGGCGCGACCTACCCCGCCGTGCTTGCTCAGGTGCGCGCCCACTGCCCCGATCTGCCGCTGCTTGTGCCGGGTGTTGGTACGCAGGGCGGCGATCTCGAAGCCGCAGTGCGCGCCGCCTGCGATAGCGCTGGTGGCGGCCTGCTCGTGAATGTATCGCGCGGGGTTATGTATGCCAGCGCTGGCCCCGATATTGCGCAGGCGGCGCGCGCCGAGGCATTGCGCCTCCGTCATGCGATTAACGAAGCGCTAGCTCACCGTAGCGAGCCAGTGTAGCCCGTGTGGGGATGTGATTCATATTCGTACATAGCCGCAGTGACAGGCAAAAGAATGAAACATTGTTGCCTTTTCGCGGCTGCCTGCTATAATGTGGCTCTCCAACGCGATCTACGCCGCCGCCCTCCGGTGGGGGCGTTTGCTTTGAGGAAGGTATGGCAGGCAAAGAAGGCCAGCACAGCGGAACCGTCGCCGATAACCGCAAGGCACGGCACGATTATTTTATCGACGAAAGCTACGAGGCCGGCATTGCGCTCACCGGCAGCGAGATCAAATCGGTGCGCGGCGGGCGCGTAAACCTGCGCGGCAGCTATGCCCGCGTGGTTAATGGCGAAGTGTGGATGTACGATGCACATATTTCGCCCTACGACCAATCGGGCACATATTTTAACCACGAGCCAACGCGCCCGCGCAAGCTACTGCTGCACCGCCGAGAAATCAGCCGCATTCTTGGGCAGGTTGAGCGCCAGGGTTTTACGCTGGTACCGCTCCGCATGTATTTCAAAGGCCGTAACGCCAAAATTGACCTGGGCCTGGCGCGCGGTAAGAAACTGTACGATAAGCGCGACGACATTGCCAACCGCGAGGCCAAGCGTGATATTGCGCGCGCCATGAAACAGCGCAGCCGCGACTAAGGTTGACGTATGGCTGAAGGCGCAAACTACGCCCTCTACGAAAAGATTTACCTGGTGTGCGAGCATATACCGCCGGGAATGGTCGCAACCTATGGTGATATTGCTACTATTGTTGGCGGCGGCTGCGATGCGCGCACGGTTGGGTTTGCACTAAACGAAATGCCACCCGAACAGGCGCATCTGCCGTGGCAGCGGATCATTAATCGCCAGGGCGGTATCAGCACGCGCGGCCTGGCCCAGCGCCAGCTGCTCGAAGCTGAAGGCGTGGCCTTCGACGCCCACGACCGTGTGATTATGGCACGGTATCACTGGGCTGGCCCCAGCGCCGAGTGGGCCGCTGCGCATGGCTTCAATACCCTGCCCCCACGTGACGAAGGCGACCGGGCCGAGCAGCTTAGCTTGTTCTAAGCCTATGCGCCGGGCACAAGCCCACATCCATCACAACAGCATTACCTGAATAATAAAGGACGTACCAGTGCTGAATGGCTCACCACATGCCCCCGCCAATCATGCACCGTTCATCCTTACGCTCGATGTTGGCACCTCCTCGGTGCGCGCGTTGCTCTACGATGCGCACGGGCAGCTTGTGCCAGGCACGGGCACACAAGAGCACTACCAAGTCCATACCGCCGCCGATGGCACCAACGAAGACAACCCGGTTGTTGCGCTTGAGCGCATCGCCCGCTGCATCGACACCACACTCGCGCAGGCTGGCCCGCTGGCGCACCAGATTGGTGCCGTCGCCGTCGCTACGCTGGTCTCGAATCTGCTCGCCATCGACGCGCACGGTCACCCACTTACCCCGCTCATCACCTATGCCGACACGCGCAACGCCGAAGACGCAACTACGCTCCAGCATACACTCGATGAGCAGGAAGTGCATCAGCGCACCGGCTGCCTGTTGCGCACCAGCTACTGGCCCGCGCGACTGGCCTGGCTACGCCGCACCCAACTAGAGTTATGGAAACAAACCGCTCGGTGGCTCACGATTGGCGAATTCCTTGAGCTACAGCTCTTTGGAGTGTGCCGCGTAAGCTACTCGGTGGCGGCCTGGAGCGGGCTGCTGCACCGCACCAGGCTCGTGTGGGACGCAGATCTGCTAGCCTATCTGGGCGTCGATCACACGCAGCTTAGCCCGCTAGCCGATTTCGGCGAACCATTACGTGGGCTGCGCGGCGAGTATGCCCAGCGCTGGCCCGCCTTGCAGCATGTTCCGTGGTTCCCGACAATTGGTGATGGCGCGGCCGCCAATATTGGTAGCGGTGCAACCGGCCACACCCGCATGGCGCTCACGATCGGCACCACCGGGGCGCTGCGCGTGGTGCAGCCAAGGGTAGCATATGTACCGCCCGGCCTGTGGTGCTACCGCGTCGATCGGCGGCGCGCGCTCCTGGGCGGTGCTACCAGCGAGGGTGGCAATGTGTACGCCTGGCTGCGCCGAACACTCAACCTTGGCACACCCGAACAGATCGAAACAACCCTGGCAGCAATGCCACCCGACGCGCATGGGCTAACGGTGCTGCCCTTTGTAGCAGGCGAGCGCAGCCCTGGTTGGGCCGGTGATGTGCGTGCCACCATCCATGGCCTTGGCACCAGCACCACCCCAGCAGAAATTGTGCGCGCTTGTCTTGAGGCCATCGCATACCGCTTCGCGCTCATTGAGCAGCGGCTGTGCGGCGACCCCACCTGCGCCCACGCCATAATCGGCAGTGGTGGCGCGCTGCTGAGCTCACCGGCCTGGATGCAAATAATCGCTGATGTCCTCAACCGCCCGCTTATCGCTTCAGAAGAATACGAGGCGACCAGCCGGGGTATAGCGCTGCTAGCGCTCGAAGCCCTCGGCGCAATGACGTCAATCGACGATTTGCCTGCCGCAGACGGCGCAACCTACCATCCCAACCCCGAGCGGCACACCATTTATATGGCAGCAATTGCCCGCCAGCAGGCGCTATACATGCGCTTCTACCCACACCAGACTGTGGGTGTTGTATGAAGCAAACGCTCTACCTTATTCGCCACTGCCAGGCCACCGGCCAGCAACCCGATGCGCCACTCACTCCAGCTGGCGAGCAGCAGGCCTACGCCCTCGCAGCAACCCTCGCATCTGCGGGCATTACCCAGCTGGTTGCAAGCCCCTATGCCCGCGCAGTACAATCGATTCTGCCGCTAGCGCAGGTATTGAGCCTCCCAATCACCGCCGACGCCCGGCTGGTGGAGCGCGTGCTGAGCAACCCACCAATCGAGAATTGTGTTGATGCACTGCGAGTGACATATGAGGATTTCAACATGGCCTTCCCCGGCGGCGAAACCAGCCGCGCCGCAACTCACCGCGCCATTGCCGCGATTGAGGCAGCATTAGCACAAAGCAGCCCAGCGCTAGCAATTGTGACGCACGGCAACCTGCTCAGCCTGATTCTCAAACATTTCAACCCGGCACTAGGGTTTGACGAATGGCAGGCTATGCGCAACCCAGATGTCTATCAGGTTCTACTCACTGCAAGGCAACCGCAAATCATTCGCATGAGCATTGTGGGAGCATAAAGAGTTTCAATAGGAGCATAGCAATGGCAGTTGTTGTATTCGGCAGCATTAATATGGATCTTGTAGTACGCGCACCGCGCCTACCAGTTCCTGGCGAAACGCTTATCGGTCATGAATTCTTCACTGCCCCCGGCGGCAAAGGTGCCAATCAGGCGGTAGCCTGCGCACGCCTCGGCGCTACCACGCGCATGATTGGTCGCGTGGGTGGTGATGTATTCGGCAGCACACTGCGTAACGGCCTGGAAACCGACGGCATTGGCACGAGCGGGGTAATTATCGCCCAAGAAACTTCTTCCGGCGTGGCGCTGATTGAGGTAAACGACGCCGCTGAAAATACGATTGTGGTTGTGCCTGGTGCAAATGGCCTGGTTGGCGATGAAGATGTAGCCCGGCTCGATGCGGCGCTTGAGGGCGCCAGCGCGCTGCTGCTCCAGCTCGAAGTACCGCTGGCAACTGTCGTGCAGGCCGCCCAGCACGCCCGTGCACGCGGCGTCACTGTCCTCCTCGATCCAGCACCCGCCCAGCCGTTGCCAGCCGAATTGTATGCACTGGCCGACATTATGACCCCGAACGAAACTGAAGCGGCTATTCTTGTCGGGTTCCCGCTCGATAGCCCAGACGCCCTAAAGCGTGCTGCCGAAATCTTGCTGGCGCGCGGTGTCGGTACAGCGCTTATCAAGCTGGGCGGGCGCGGGGCCTATTGGCAGAATCGCGAGGCGGCAGAATACAGCCCGCCATTTCGGGTTCAGGCGATCGATACCGTGGCCGCCGGTGATGCGTTTAATGGCGGCCTGGCCACCGCCCTCGATGCTGGCATGCCCTTCGCCGAAGCGGTACGTTGGGGCATGGCAGCAGGCGCGCTAGCCACTACCAAAGCCGGTGCCCAACCCGCGCTACCTACCCGCGCGGAGTTGATCAGCCTGCTCAATACAGCATAGCAATAAGCGATACCCTGGATTTGGTATAACGCCCCAGAACACCTTTGTTCCTGGGGCGTTTCGCTGATAGCCACACAAGGGTATTGACATTTATAACGCACCGTGTTATATTTAACGCAATGCGTTATACGAAATATAAACTCTGGATAGAAAGTGAGTTCTGAACATGACTATTCGCGATACAGCAACCGGGATTGTCCGTAAAAGTGCCCTCGCCTATGTTGGCGCGCTAGCACTCACTGGCGACACTGCCCTTGATACATTCAACACATTAGCCAAGCGTGGCGCTAGTGCCGAAAAAGCCGCCCGCGCCCAGCTGCGCACCATGAGCCGCAAGCTGCGCCGCGAAGCTAACGTCGTTGCCGATCAGGCTGAGGAGCAAACCGCTGAGGCGCGCAATTTTTTGACGGAAAGCCGCGATCGCCTGCTTGATACATTGATGATCCCCACCCAGCACACCCTGAGTGAGCTAAATCATCAGGTCGAGCGCCTGACCAGCGCGATTGACGATCTGCGCACAAAGGTGCGCCGCCAGCAGCGCGAGGTAACCGCCGAACCAATGCCCGGCTACGATAAGATGAATGTCGATACGGTACTCAGCCAGCTGCCCAGGCTAGAAGAGTCGCAGTTACTTGCTGTGCAGGCGTATGAGCAGGGGCACCAGGTGCGGGTCACCGTGCTGCGCGCCGTCGAGCGTGCCATGATCGAGCGACAGCAGGCCCGTGGTGTGCTCAGCGAACCAGCCATGCGCACCAGTGTTGAGCCACTGCCCGGCTACGCCCAGCTGCGCGCTGAAGAGGCGATCGAAAAGCTGAATGGGCTGAATGAGACCGAGCTGCTGCACGTGCGCACTTACGAAGCCGAGCACCAGAACCGCGTCACCGTGCTACGCGCTGTGGACGAGCGCCTGGTACTAACTGCCGAGTAAGCTTACATTCCTAATTCCCAACGCTACAGGCCGACGGGTGAACACTAACGTTCATCCGCCGGCCTGTAGCGTTGGCGTGGTAAAGCCAGAACGCTAGCACGTGAAAGCGCACGAGCTAAGGCGTAGGACTCAACGCCGTCCAACCGCCATCGATAACAATCGTCTGCCCGGTAATCATTGCAGCGGCTGGCGAGGCAAGAAACAGCAGCGCAGCCGCCAGGTCGGTGGGTTGAAGCGCGCGCCCGGTTGGCATAACACTGGCCCAATGCGCAGCATAGTCCGGGTCGTTGGCGAGGTTGCGCGCGTTGAGCGTGGCACCAATCCCCAGCGCATTCACGGTGATGCCGTGGCGGCCTAATTCGGGGCCGAGCGTGCGCGCCATATGCCGCAATGCCGCCTTGGTAATGCCATACGCCGACAGCCCGGCGACCGCCTGCACACCCGTGACCGACGAAGAAAACACGATTCGCCCGCCTGCATCCTGGGCAATCATCTGGCGGGCGGCGGCCTGCGCCCCAAAGAATGCGCCTTTGACATTCAGGCCGAAGAGCGCATCCCAGGTCGCTTCATCGGTTTCCAACAATGGCCGGAACATCGTAATACCAGCATTGGCAGCCAGAATATCGAGGCGGCCAAACTCGGCCACCGCCCGCGCGACCATGGCCTGATTCGCCGCCACGCTCGTAAGATCAGCATCGTAGGCCAGCGCGCGCCCACCCGCTGCGGTAATCCGCGCCACCACGGCTTCGGCCAGAGTCGGCTCGCCATAGTGCGCCACCAGCACTGCCGCGCCTGCGCCCGCCAGCGCTTCGGCCATAGCGGCACCGATTTCGCGGCTTGCGCCGGTAACAATCGCAACTTTGCCCGTCAGATCGGTCATCATGAGGGAGTGCTACTTCTGCTGGAACGCCGCGTCGAACGCCACATCCGACGGCGTCAGGTCGAGGCGCTTAACCAACGCACAGGCCTCGGGCGCGCCCTGGTCGCGGCTCATGCCGTTGTCTTCCCATTCCACCGAAAACGGCCCGCTGTAGCCAACATCGTTCAGTGCGCGAAACACCCGCTCGAAGGGCACGCCGCCGCGTCCCGGCGATACAAAATCCCAGCCGCGCCGGTGATCACCAAAGAACAGGTGTGAGCCAAGAATGCCATTGCGGCCATTCAAATTGCGCACCGATTCCTTCACATGGACATGGTAAATCTGCGTGCCAAACTCGTACACGAATTCCACCGGGTCGAGCATCTGCCAGTAGAGGTGGCTCGGGTCGAAGTTAATGCCAAACGCCGGGCGATAGTTGAGCGCCGCCAGCGTGGCCTTGGTGCTCCAGAAATCGTAGGCAATTTCGCCAGGGTGTACTTCGAGCGCGAAGCGCACGCCAACTTCGTCGAACACATCGAGCACCGGGTTGAAGCGATCGGCAAATTCTTGGTAGCCGCTGGTGATCATTTCGGGCGGCACCGGCGGGAACATCGCCAGCACATGCCAGATCGGCGAGCCAGTGAAGCCATTCACTACTTTCACACCAAAAGCCGCCGCCGCCCGCGCCGCATTCTGCATATGCTCGGCAGCGCGCTGGCGCACACCTTCCGGCTCGCCATCGCCCCACACATGTGCTGGCATAATACCTTTGTGGCGCTCATCAATGATTTTATCGGTGATCGCCTGCCCTACTAGGTGATTACTGATTGCAACGCACTGCAAGCCATGCTGCTCAAGCAGCTCGCGCTTCTCGCGCACATAGCGATCGGATTCTAGCGCTTTTTCAACCTCAAAGTGGTCGCCCCAGCACGCCAGCTCCAGGCCGTCGTAGCCAAAGCGTTTCGCCTTGGCGGCCAGCTCGGCCAGCGGCAGATCGGCCCACTGGCCGGTAAATAGCGTTACAGGTCGTGCCATTGATGTTCCTCCATTGGTTTTCAATTGGCGCACTATCGCTCGTTCAGCCCTTTACATACGAAAGCATCTCGCAGATCAGGCCGTTGCGTACCTGAATAAGATCGACGCCGCGGACATAAGCAGGCGCGCCTGCCGCATCGACCCAGCGGTATTTCCAGCGCATCACACAGCGCAAGCCCAGCCCCGACACTTCCTCGGCTTCGATCTGCGCCTGGGGCGCTGCACGGAAGAAATCGTGCCAGAACTGGCGAATGCTGGCCTTGGCGGTATACCGCGTGCCATCGGGTGACGGTGAGAAATGCTCGAACACACAGTCGTCGGTCAATAGCTGCATCATCGCGGCAACATCGTGCCGATTACACGCCTGGTTGAAGGCCAGCACGGTACGCATCGCCGCTTCGACCTGGGCCATGCGCGCAGGACTCATGGCGCACTCCGTTTCGTTATTGCTATGGGCAGGCGCTAATAATCGGGCGTAACCCACTGGCGGCTGCCCGCCGAGCGCTCAACCGCATCGAGAATCGCCTGGCAGCGCACGCCATCTTCGAATGTGGGCGCGGGTGCCTGGCCCGCCGCAATGCCATTCAGCAGATCGTACACGCCGTGAGTGAAGGTATGTTCCCAGCCAATGATATGCCCCGACGGCCACCACGCGCTCAGGTAGGGGTGCGCGCCACCATCGGTCACCAGAATAGTGCGGAAGCCTTTCACGTCGCTGGCATCGTCATCGAACAACACATTCAGCTCATTCATTCGCTCAAGGTTAAAGACGATACTGCCCTTGCTGCCGTTGATCTCGAACGAGTTATAGTTGGCGCGCCCTTTGGCAAAGCGTGTCACCTCGAAGCTGCCAACCGCGCCATTCGCGAACTGCGCTAGAAATAGCGCCGCATCATCTACCGTTACCGCGCCCATAGCTTGCCCGCCCGCTGCGCCAAGCCCGCCGGTGGTGCCCGCCAGCACCGGGCGCTGCTTAATAAAGGTAGTGAGCAGGCCAGTCACGTCGGTAATTTCGCCCAGCAGCATGCGCGCCAGATCAACGATATGCGCGCCCAGATCGCCAAGCGCGCCTGCGCCCGCCTGGTCTTTCTGCAAGCGCCATACTAGCGGAAAGTTCGGGTTCATGATCCAATCTTGCAGGTACACCGCGCGCCAGTGGTACACGTTGCCAATCCGGCCATCGTCGATCAGGCGCTTGGCGAGCTGCACCGCCGGGACGCGCCGGTAGTTGAAGTTGACCATGCCAACGACGTGATTACGCTCAACCGCAGCCAGCATCTGCCTGGCTTCGTCCAGGGTATTCGCCAGCGGCTTTTCGCAGAACACATGCTTGCCGTTATTCGCGGCTTCAATCGAGATCGCGGCGTGGCTATCGCCCGGCGTCGAGACATCGACCAGGCCAATATCGGCGCGCGCCACCAGCTTGTGCCAGTCGGTTTCGTAGCCCTGCCAGCCGAACTGCGCGGCAGCCGCCTTCACCCCGGCCTCATCGCGCCCACACAGCGCCTTCATTTCGGGCTGTAGCGCAACATCGGGGAAGAAATGTGCCACCTGGCGATACGCGTTCGAGTGCGACTTACCCATGAATTTATAGCCCACCAGTCCAACGCCGATTGTGCCTGCCATACCGTGCCCCCTTCACCTGTGCGGATGTGCGGTTCTGCTGGCTACCATCTTAACGCAAAATACAAAATCGAGCGCAGTGTGCAGGTAGCTGCATTTTGCCGACAGCCTGACGATGCGCTATACTACACCCGTTCTAATTTTCACGTGTAGATCATATGCCAAACCTCAGCTATACCGCAATCGACGACCAGGCACTGTTTGAAGAGCGCCTGAAAAATGTACCGCTCGCACCGGGCGTCTATATCTGGAAGAATCGTGAAGGCCAGATTCTGTATGTAGGCAAAAGCAAAGTGCTGCGCGACCGCATGCGCTCGTACTTTGGCGCGCCACGCGGCCTCAGCTCGAAAACCCGCCGCCTGGTGTCGAACATTGCCGACTTCGAAATCATCCTGACCAGCTCGGAGCTTGAGGCGCTGCTGCTCGAAATGAACCTGATCAAGCAGCACCAGCCCAAATACAATATTCTGCTGAAGGACAATAAGAGCTACCCGTTTATTCGTGTTACGCTGCACGAAGCCTGGCCGCGCATCTTCAGTACCCGCACCACACCCGACGATGGCTCGCGCTATTTCGGGCCATATTCTAGCGCTGGCGCAGTGCGGCGCGTACTCAAGGAGCTAAATCGCCTGTTCGCCTTCCGCCCACCCTACGATTGCAAAGACGAGAAATTCAACCGTCACCGCAAGCTGGGCAAGCCGTGTATGTACCACGACATTCATCGCTGCCTGGGGCCGTGCGTGCCCGGGCTGGTTGAGCAGGCCGAGTACCGCGCGACGATTGAGGCGGTTTGTCGCTTCCTTGAGGGCAAAACCGAGCAGATTGTGCGCGATTTGCGGCGCACCATGGGCGCTGCCGCCGAAGCTATGCAATATGAGCGCGCCGCCTACATCCGCGACCAGATTCGCGATATCGAGCAGATTAGCCAGCGCCAGCAAGTGCTACGCACCGTCGATACCGACCAGGATGTCATCGCCTTCGCGCGCGAAAATGGCTCGGCGGTGGTGCAGGTATTCTATATTCGCGGCGGCAAGCTGATCGGCTCCGAGCCATTTGCCCTGCAAAATACCGAGGATGAAGACGACCAGCAGCTGCTCTCGTCGTTCCTTACGCAGTTCTACGATAGCGCCGCCCAGGTGCCGCCCAATATCTTGCTGGCCGAGCATGTTGAAGAGCCAGTGATCATCGAGCAGTGGCTGGCGCAGCGCGGCGGCCATAAAGTCGAGCTGCAGGTGCCACGGCGCGGCGAAAAGCGCAAGCTGATTGATCTGGCCGCGCAGAATGCCCGCCAGAAGCTCGAAGAAATGCGCCTGCAATGGCTCAACACCGAGCAAAAGGCCGTCGCCAGCCTGAGCGAAATCCGCGACCTGCTCGGGCTGCCAGGGCTACCCGCACGCATCGAGTGCTACGATATTTCGAATACCCAGGGCACAAATTCGGTGGGCGCAATGGTGGTGTTCGAGCACGGCGAGCCGAAGAAAAGCCGCTACCGTAAGTTTAAGATCAAAACGGTGGCAGGTGCGAACGATGTCGCGTCGATGCAAGAGGTGCTGCGACGGCGCTTCAAGCGCGCGGCAGAGGCTGCGGGTGAAGAAGTTGGCGCCGGGATTCAAGACCCGCGCCGCAACCCGGCTGGCGACGTTGGCTCGACGATTGAGGAACTGCTGGAGCCGACCGAGGGCGAGCCAGCGCCGCCTGAGCAGGGACAGACCGGCGCGACGCAATCATCGGCGCTGGAAGCAGCCGCCAGCAAAGAGCAGCCGACCGACGACACCTGGGCCGAGCTGCCCGATCTTATTCTGATTGATGGCGGGGCCGGGCAGCTGAACGGCGCAATGGAGGTGTTGCGCGAGCTCCATTTCAGCCATATCCCCACGGTTGGCGTAGTGAAGGGCTTGCACCGCGACCGTTTCGACTTGCTGCAGCCCGGCGCGAGTGAGCTGATTGTGCTCGCGCGCGATAGTGCCGCGCTACGTCTGATTCAGACGATTGATGAAGAGACCGACCGCTTCGCCAAGCACTACCATCGCAGCTTACGCACAAAATCGGCGCTCACCTCAACGCTCGAAGAAATCCCCGGCATTGGGCCGAAACGTCGGCGCGCCCTGCTCAAGGCCTTTGGCTCGCTCGATGGTATCCGCGCTGCAACAGTTGAGCAGCTCGCAGCGGTGCCTGGCATGAACCGCAAGAGCGCCGCGGAGCTAAAAGGGTTATTATGACCCGACCGCGCGGCTCGTTTTTTCATTATCCTGCTGCCGATACGGCCCGAGCAGCCACTGGTCGAGCCATAGCTCATCTTCTGCGCTCAGCTCAATGTTCTGCTCGGCGCAGGTGATGAGTACACCATTACGCAGCGATTTCGCTAATTCGCTGGCACAACATTCAGCCTGGCCTTCATCGAGATGACGTAGCGACGCTGCCAAAATCCTCAATGCAGCGTTAACCTGCCCCAACAGCACCTTCTCGCCATGCTCAATGCAATAGCGCTGCGCCGCCCGCGCTGTTCCGCCACCCTCACTGTCGGCATGATCAAACGCCTGCTCCAGGCCAGCGTACAGTAGCACCCACTGCGACGTTGTGAGCTGCGGTAGCCCAAACGCCTTGTAGAGGCGCGTCATCAATACTTCGAGGGCAAATGCAGGCAGCTCATTTGCAGCGCGTGGCTCAGCCGCAGCGGAAGAGGATGTTGCAGAACCAGCAGCTGGCATCGTACCATTAGCAAAGGTTGAGTGCTCCATCGGCATATGCCCATTGGGCGGAGGTAGCAGATGCCCTGCTGGCGGCAGCGGCGGCGCTTGCCCGTTGGGTGTTTCATCAGACAGGGTATGGCGGGCAGGATTATAGACATACATCGCTTTCCCAACCTGCTTTACTGCGATATCGGGGTTAGCTTGCTGAATAATGATCTGGCTGAGCTTGCGTTTCCTGATAAATTCTTTCGCCTCCACACTCAATTCGCTATAAATAATTTTTGCAGCGCCATCCAGCTGGAGCGGCTTATCCGCCTGCTCGAGCTGCTGGCGAAGCAGAAAAATCGCCCGCTCGATAATGATTTCAGCCGCCTGATCATCTTCTATCTCAGCCAGAGCAGCAGGCGCAGGTGCAGCACTCGGCACAACCGACGGCGCTGCTGGTGCAGATGCTGCGCACGCTTCAGGTGGTACGATTTCTGTCACTGCATGCACTGTCGCCTGCGCAATCGGCGCAGGGTTTGTATTTTTCAGCACAAGGTTATCGTTCTCAAAAGGCGGCAGTTTCTTCTGGCGCTTTTGCAGCTCGCGTATGAACAGTGCCAGCGTGCCAAAGCCGAAGTAGCGCTTCACACCGGCCAGCCGACGGTAGTGGTCATTGCGCTCAAGAATATGTTCGATCTCATCAGCAGGTAATACCTCACGTGCCACCAGCTCGTCATACACAGCATTTGCCAGCTCAAAAAATACATGTGGCACCGTTGTATCGGCGACATGCGGCAAGAATTGTTCGGCATTTACAGCCCGGTCGCTCAGATTCGTATAGTGATAGGCTGCGGCACTGTTCGTCACCAGGCTAATCTGTTTACCCATCGAACGTAAACGCACTAATACCGGGGCAAAATCGGAATCACCCGAGAAAATAATATACTCGTCGATCTGGGGCGAACGCTGGGCAATATCTAAAATATCGAGCGCCATATGGATATCGGCGCTATTTTTGTCGGAACGGGTAAGCGGCGCGCACGGCGTAACCGCAAACCCAGCGCGAATGAAATCATTACAGTATTCGGCATATTGCTGTGTAATCGTCAGGTAGCAGCGCCGAGTCAACACAGTGCGCCGTAGAAGCTTGTGGTTTTGGGCCTGCTTGCCGTGGGGCATACCATCTTCGATCCAGCGCAGCCAGCGCAGCGGCTCCCGCGCAAAGCGCTCGGCAGCCAGCGGATCGAGCCGCAAGAGGCCAAAATAAATGTTGTCGAAATCCACGAAGAGGGCTGAACGCCGGGCAGTTGATACGAGCGATGGATCCGACATAGCGCGTACTCCTGACGATGTTAGGGCTTTCGCTTGCCGGTGTATGCGCCTGCGGCAGCAGGGTACGTTCTTCTTCTTGGTCGTGGTTTACACTACACGCAAACCGTGACCAAGAAAGAGAGAAGTTGCTTAGGTAAGCCAAAGCCCTAGATGTATTGAAATGCTGTTTGGGTTCCCAGGCGATTTCACGATAGACCTCGCGTTAGGCTTATACTATAAACGTAGAACTTGGCATTTTTCGGCTGTGCATTTTATGACGATTTATTGAAATTGCCAGAAGCGTATGAGAGGCACAAAAAAGAGGGCAGCAATGCTACCCTCATCCCTACCAGTTTCCCAGCGCGGTTTACTGAACTACCGATCGCGCATCCTGGCTCGGCGAATACTCATCGGCATTGAACCAGCGGAAGAATACCACGGTAAGCACGCTCAGGAAGACCAACGCTCCCGGGATCCACATCGTCAGGCCCGCAATCTGCTGATCGAGGGCGGCGGAGAGGCCCCATACGCGCGGCGCGCGTGCATAGGTTGGGTACAAGATCCAGCCCGCAAACGTAATCAGCGCGCCCAAAATCGTTGGTGGCAGCGATTCGAGAAACAGGTACAGGCACTGCGCCGGGTCGGGCAGGCGCGGCAGCTCGTCCATCGGGCTGAAGACCGGCCACCACGTCAGCGTTGCGGTGGTGAAAAACAGCACATGTTCAAGAATATGGATCGGCAAACTGCGCAGGGTTGCTTCATAATACGCCGGGGTATGCCAGATTGCAAAGACAAGATTGAAGCTGAGGAATGCAAAGATCGGGTTGGTAATGAAGCGGCCAACTGGCAGCGCAAACGGCAGGCGCAGCAGCGGGCGGAACAGCCAGCGCGGCGTGCCCAGCAGCAACAGCGGCGGCGCAATCAGCGTAATCAGCAGGTGCTGAATCATGTGCGCCGAGAGCAGATAGCCATCACCCAGTGTCTCAATCGGCGAGCAGAGTGCAATAAACAATACCAGCGAACCAAGCAAAAACGTTTGCACCTGAGCGGGCGATACTGGTTCGGAGCCAGGGAAACGCGACCGCAGCGGGCCGATACACAGCAGGTAAGCACCTACCTGCACGGCCAGCCCCAGCAGAACCGAAATATCCCAATTCCATGCGAACATACGCTAACTCCTACAAGGCAACAGGGAGACAAAGGTACGCTGCCCCTTGCCTCCCCGTCACGTTGTCGCCTGAGCTACCTGGCTAGCCGCCAATACCAACATGACCTCGGAACAAGAGCTGCATGCCAAGCAACATGGTAGTACCCATAATAAGCGGGGCAATAAACAGAAACTTAAACACATTCGCGTCGCCGCGCAGGTGCATAAAGAACATCACCACCGCCGCACCCTTCACCACCATCATCACTAAAAGGATGGCGAGCAGGAGAAACGCTGGCATCGGCAAAAATGTGACGAGCACTTCAGCGACCGTAATCACCGCCAGCGCCGCGCCAACGATCAGGTAAAAGCGTGGGGAATGCTCTTGATTGTGATTGTCGGCCATTGCCCGAAACTCCTTATAGATGGAAGTGGAAGAACAACAATTCAGTCGCCGGGGCAAAATCAGGCATGAGGTAGATAATCGTGAAAATGCCCACCCACACCAGGTCGACAAAATGCCAGTAGAGGCCTGCCAGCTCAATATCCATCACATTCTCGGGCGATTTGGGGTAGGCGCGCACTTTGAAGAATGTCGCCAGCAGCCAGATCACGCCGATCGCCACGTGCGTGCCGTGGAAGCCCGTAAGGATAAAGAAGGTTTCGCCGAACATACTGGTGGACATCGTAATTTGATGTTCGCCCGTAATCAGTTCGGTAAACTCGTAGGCTTGCCCACCCAGGAAGCACAACCCCAAACCCACCGTTGCCAGCAGCCAGATCGGGAACTGCCGCCGGTCGCCACGGCGGGCTGCGGCCAGCGCCAGCACCATCGTGACGCTGCTGGCCAGCAGGATGGCCGCCAAGATGCTGGTGACGGTGATGCCCAGCACCTCTTTCGGGTCGGGGCCGCCGGCCGCCAGGTTGCGTGGCTTATATACCAGGTACACGGTAATCAGTGCCGCAAAGAACATGATCTCGGAGCCGATAAAGGCCCAGACGCCTAGCTTGCGGCTATCGACATGCATCGACGTAGCGTGCACGCCGTGCGCTTCGTGTGCGCCCTGGCTGGCGGCTGCGTGGCCCGATGCCGTGGAAACATGGCTCATGCGTAGCTCCTCTTTCAACAAGAACCGACGAACCGAGAACGATGAAGTGCGTAGAGCAACGCGCTAGCCAGCTCTCGGTTCCAGCTCCGTCCAGCCTAGTGCAGCAAATCCGCGTGCGCGTCTTTCACCCAGCGAACAATGCCCGCCGCGATAATCGCCAGACCCACAAGCGCCACAAATGGCACCGGTACATCGGGCGAAATGAAGCGATACAGCGCGCCAAACCCGGCAACCATCACCCCAAACGACACAATCATTGGCGCGATAGTGGGGGAAGGCATATGAATCGAGCTTTCCTCAACGGCAGCGGTTTCGCGGGCACGCGCCTGCTCAAGCATCTCGCCGCGCTTCATTGGCCGCGTGCCTGGCTCGTGGGCCATTTCCAAATCGGGGTACTTCGTATCCCACAGCGGGCGGCGGCTGTATATCGTCGGAATCTTATCGAAATTATGCGCGGGCGGTGGCGAGCTGGTGGTCGCCCATTCCAACGTCGCCGCGTCCCAGGGGTCAAGCGGGGCAAGCGCGCCGTTGCGAATGCTGGTGAGCATATTCCAGATGAATATCAGCACCGAGAGCGCGAGCGCAAATGCGCCGATCGTCTCGATCAGGTTCCAGATCTCCCAGCCCATTCCCGGCTCGTAGGTATAGTAGCGGCGCGGCATGCCTTCGATACCAAGAATGTGCATTGGAAAGAAGGTGATGTTAAACGAGATCAGCATGAGCCAGAACTGCATCTTGCCCAGCCGCTCGTTGTACATCCGGCCTGTCATCTTCGGGAACCAGTAGTAGAAGGCGGCAAAAAGCGCAAAGATACTGCCGCCAAACAGCACATAATGAATATGCGCCACGACATAGTAGGTATCGGTCTGCTGTGAATCGAGCACGGGCGAGCCAAGCGTAATACCGCTAATACCACCAATAATGAACATCGCCACAAAGCCCACCGCAAAATACAGTGGTGTCTTCATACGAATATTGCCCAGGTACAGCGTTGCAATCCAGTTAAAGATCTTCACGCCGGTTGGCACGCCGATCAGGAAGCTGCCCGCCGAGAAAAAGCCATTGATCAGCGGCCCCATGCCGGTGGCGAACATATGGTGCGCCCACACGGTAAAGCCCAGGAAGCCGATGGCGATTGATGAGTAGGCAATAAACGCATACCCGAAGATTGGCTTGCGCGAGAAGGTTGGCAAAATTTCCGAAATGATGCCCATTGCGGGCAGGATCATAATATACACTTCGGGATGGCCGAAGAACCAGAACAGGTGCTGCCACAGTAGCGGATCGCCACCGCCGCTCGGGTTAAAGAAATTCGTGCCGAACTGGCGATCGAAGAACAGCATTACCTGCGCCACTGTCAGGCTAGGGAAGGCGAAGATGATCAAGAATGACGTTACCAGATTCGTCCAGACAAACAGCGGCAGACGATTAAAGGTCATTCCTGGGGCGCGCAAATTAAGCGTGGTTACAATAAAGTTCAGCGCGCCAGCAATCGAGGCCACACCAGTGATGCCGAGGCCCAGCACCCAGTAATCCATACCGGTGGTTGGCGAGTAGGCTTTGCCGCTGAGCGGGGCATACGCAAACCAGCCCGCGCCCGGTGCACCACCGGTAATGAAGCTCACGTACAGCATCAGGCCGCCAAAAATGAACAGCCAGATACTGAGCGCATTCAACCGCGGGTAGGCCATATCGCGTGCGCCGATCATCAGCGGCACGAAGTAGTTACCAAACCCCACCAGCATGGGCATAATCGCCAGGAACACCATGGTGGTGGCGTGCATGGTGAAAATTTGATTGTAGGTATCGGGCGAAAGAAACGTATTGTTTGGTGCGCCCAACTGTACTCGGATGAGCAGTGCTTCGATACCACCGAGCACAAAGAAGAAGAATGCCGAGATCAAATACATGATCCCAATCTTCTTGTGATCGACCGTGGTGAGCCACGAAAGCCAGCCACCCGGGTCGGCCTTGGTTTGCTGAATACGTACCGGCGAGGCGATACGCTCAAGTGTTGCCATTGCTGTCTCCCGATTCTTCTAGCGCTCGGCGGGCTTCTCAATTGATACTGTCTGGCTCTCAAGGAACGCAACAATATCTGCAATATCTTGGTCGGACACCACACCCGGCTTGATCACGGTGCTCATGATATTGCCAGGCTTTACGGCCCCAGGGTTATGCAGCCACTGCGACAAGTTTTCCGGCGTGTTTGTTAACGCGCCTGCGGCAATCGTTTCGCGGCTGCCAAAGTAGGTAAGGTTCGGGCCAGTAACACCCACCGCCTCTTTATAGCCGCCAATCGCATGGCAGGTAATGCACAGGTTTTTGACATTAAGGAATGCCTTTTCGCCACGCACCGGGTCGCCGGGGCCAAGGCGCGCAAGGTCGGTAGTGGCAGGCTGCCAGCTGGGGCCAACGGGCTGCTGGTGCTGCTGCACCCAGGAGTCAAATACATCAGGCGGCACCGCAATCACGCGGAAGCGCATAACCGCGTGTTCTTCGCCACAAAACTCGGCGCACAGCCCACGGTAAATTCCGGGCTGGTCGGTTTTGAACGAAAGATAGTTGATGTTATTTACCCCCGGAATAGCATCGGTCTTGCCCGAAAGCTTGGGCATCCATGGGTTGTGAATCACGTCTACGCTGGTCATCTTGAACTGCACTGAACGGCCCACCGGAATATAGACGTCATTCGCTGTAATAATCTTCTTGTCTTCGTACTGGAATTCCCACCACCACTGATGGCCGATCACCTTGATCTGCATGGCATCGGCTGGCTGCGTCGCATTTACCGCTTCGGTACGGAAGCTGAGCACCGCAATCACCAGCAGAATCAGCGCTGGCGCGATCGTCCACATGATCTCAATCCGGGTGTTGCCATGAATCTGGGCTGGAATAGCATCGTTTTCGGAGCGTTGGCGGAAACGGAATACTGAATAGATCAGAATACCTTCAACCACCACAAATACGCCCAACGCTGCCCAGAACACTGGCACCATCAGGTCGTATACACGCTGCCCATAATCACCCGCCGGGTGGAGTGTCGAAGCAGGGAGATCCTGCCCACAGGCCGAAAGGAGCAGCGCGATACCAACCAGACATACAGTTGCTATCACAGGCAGTCTGGAAGAAGGACGACGTGCCCGCATGGAACCTCCTGCTAGGCGAACAATACCGGCAATAGTAGACATCGACGCAACACCACAGCCAGGGGGCGAGACAGCAGTGGGTGCGCAATGTATACCTGCTTCAGGCATCATTCGCTATGGCGAATTTCAGAAAATAAGTGAAAATTTACACACGTTTGATTATACATAAATGAATTATTTCGTCAACGCAAATTCGGCGCTGTGGATATTAGCAAAGGGAATTCAGCGGTTTTGCACAGCTACCAGTGCAATATAGCCACTATTTGCCATCTGGGGTGGTTATAGCCTCAAGTGCGGTTAACCAGGCCATCGCATCAGCATTGTTCCAGCCGCACATATCGCGGCTAGGCCGCAGGCTTACGCATACTGCTGGGCGCTCGGGCTTGCCAAACAATGCGCAGCGGTTATCGGCAGTGAGCTGCACGCACCGCACCCCAGCGGGTTTGCCATTGGGCATGCCCGGAATAGGCGAGGAGATCGAGGGCGCAATACAGCAAGCGCCGCAACCTACGCGGCAGGCGAGGGCGTCATCATCGCTCATATGTGAGAATAATAGTGGGCATCGTTATAGTTGCTCATATAAAGAATGTTCGATTGCAAAAGGGTATCTTTTCGCCAGTAATGTGGGACTTCTATATAGAGGGTTGAAATAACACCTTACTACCCGCCCCGGCTCCGCAGTACAGAGCAGAACGATAACCGCAGCGAAACATCAGAAAACGTTCTTTGGCCTTTATTTACCATCATACCATCGGTATAGTAGCTTTTGGAAAAGATGAACAGCAATGGACGAGCGCCTACTGAACGAACTTGTGCTTGCCGCGCAGCAAGGCGATACCGCTGCTTTTACCGAAATTGTGCGGCGGTTTGAGTACATGGCACAGCGCATCGGTATGGTCATGCTTGGCGAGCGCCACTATGCTGAAGATGCTGCACAAGAAGCTTTTATTGATGCGTACCTGTCGCTTGCCAAGCTGCGCGATCCAGCCGCCTTTCCCGGATGGTTTCGGCGAATAATGGTAAAGCACTGCGATCGACAAATTCGCCGTAAGCGAGGCGAGGTGCCCCTCGAAGCATACTCGTTGCAAGACGGTACTTCCACCGACATGCTCGATACCCTCGATATGCGTCTGCGCACGCGGGCAGCATTAGCTACGCTCAGTGAACGACAACGCATCCTGCTCCAGTTGTTTTATATCGAAGGTTACTCGCAGCGCGAGATCGTTTCCATGCTTGGGTGGCCGTTACCTACGATCAAAAAACAGTTATTCCTTGCGCGACATCATCTACGAGAGGAGATGAACGACATGGTTAAGCAACCACAGCAAGCAGCTCATATCCCGAGCACGACACAGCGGGTTGAATTCTTTCTTGCCTTGCAGGCTCACGACGCAGCACGCGTTGAGCAGCTCGCCCACCGCGCCCCGGCATTGCTAAGCGCCTTTACCGAATGGGCCGAGCTCGACAACAGTAATTACTGGCCGCTCGGGTATACCGCACTGCACTATGCCGTTGGGGTTGGCGATACCCACTTAACTGATACGCTGATAGCTGCCGGAGCCGATGTCAATGCCCTTAGTCAGCATAACTTCGCCACACCGCTGCACGTAGCCGTGTTGCAGGGCCGGGTTGATCTGGTTTCGCAATTGCTGGCAGCCGGTGCAAATATTGGCGCTGTCAATTGCAATGGGCAATCGGCACTACATTTTGCGGCGTATCGCAACGACGAGCCAATGCTCCAGCGCTTGCTAGCAGCTGGGGCTGCGCCTTCGCTGAAAGATGCGGGTGGACGCACACCGCTTGATTGGGCTATCCATCGCGGCAGCAGCAGTGCAATCTCGCATTTACGCAACGCTGGCAGTACAGCCGGAACTCAGCCATCACCACTGTTGAATACCCCTACACCAGAACGTTCTGGCACCATTTTTGAAACGGGCATCAAAATCATCGACCTGTTTGCGCCATTAGCACGCAACGCCGTCAATGCCGTGTTTACGCCGTTTACCGGTGTTGGGAAAGTGGTATTACTCGAACAGCTTATCGAAACAATGGCGCGCCAATACCACGGACATACCATTTTTCTTGGAGTAGAAGCTGCACGATATACTGGCGCTGATCTGGCGCTTGAGCTAAACGAGGCTGGCCTGCACGATGCTGTTTCGCTCTTTTTCGGGCAAGCTAGTAATGAGCAATCAATGGCCGAAACGGTAGCTGCCGCACTTACACACATTCAAGATACGAGCGACACGCTATTGATGGTCGATACTTTATTTGCCGAAGTGGCTGATCTACAGGCAAGCATCGAGGCCGTAGCGCATAAAAATGTCACAGTGATATGGTATGGCGATTACACTGCCGGGGTTGAGCCCGAGCGCTTTGCGCATACCCGAGCAGTAATCGGGTTCGAGCTATGGCGAGCACTGCATGGCTATTGGCCCGCAATCGACCCACTACGCTCACATTCAAGCGTGATGGAAGAATCGCAAGCAGTGCTTGTAGCCCAGGCCCAGCGCTTGCTACGTCGTTACGAGGATCTGCGTATTCTGCTCGAGCGCGACCCGCGGGGTATGGACGCGCTGCCAAATGACGTAGATCGAGTACTCGCAGTACGCGGGCGCACGCTGCACGCCTTTCTCTCACAACCATTCAGCATTGCTGAGCTATGGACGAATACTTATGGCGAGTATGTTCCCCGAGAATTGGCACTCGCAGGATTAGCAGCTGTGCTTAATGGCGAGTTCGATGACGTAGATGAAGCACAGCTGCGCACCATCGCGGGGACACGACTGTACATTCGGCGATAGTTCGCCAGAGTATTCACCCTAACATCTGTCTGGGAGCCATTGCGGTAACTGCTCGCATTACTGCACCAGCACTGCCGCAATGGCTGGTTCCAGCGGCAGTGTTGGCCCTGGCCCTCCGAGCCAGGCGAGAAATTCAATGTTCCCGGCTGGCCCGGTAATCGGCGAGCGCGCCAACCCATGCGGTTCCAGCCCAAGCTGGTCGGCAAATATCAGCACGTCGCGTAGCACCGCTGCATGTGTCGCCGAGTCACGCACAACACCGCCCTTGCCCACCTGTTCAGCGCCTGCCTCGAACTGCGGCTTGATCAGCGCCACAACCCAGGCACCTGCGCCAAGCAGGCGTTGCACCGCAGGCAGCACCAGCCGTAGCGAAATAAACGAGACGTCAATCGTAGCGCACTGCGCGCGTGGCGGTGCTAAACCTTCAGATGCACCATCGGTGATGGGCAGCGCCTCGAGGTAGCGAATATTGGTGCGCTCAAGCAGCACCACGCGCGCATCCTGGCGCAGCCGCCAGTCGATGATGCCATAGCCCACATCAACCGCATACACACGCGCCGCGCCGCGCTGCAACAGCACGCTGGTGAAGCCGCCCGTTGATGACCCAACATCCAGCGCAACCAGTCCAGCTGGGTCGAGGGCAAAGGCATCGAGCGCATGGGCCAGCTTGTAGCCGCCACGGCTGGCATAAGGCAAGGCCGCTGCCAGGTCGAGATCAATATCATCGGGAAGCAGCTCGCCCGCCTTGGTATGCGATACACCACCGACGCGCACCGAGCCAGCCAGAATCAGCGCCTGGGCTTTGCTGCGCGTTTCGGCCAGGCCACGCTGCACCAGCAATTGGTCGAGCCGGATTTTATGCTTTGCCATACTGTTCCAGGCGGGCAGTTTCGGCCTCAAGCGCGCTGATATATGCGCGCAGCCATTCTGGTGCAGCCGAACCTGCCATATCCCGGCGGGCACGCAACCGTGCTAGCTCGGCCTGGCGGCGCGCCAGCTCAGGGCCAGGGTCAGGCGGCGGCGTAACTACGATGTCGTGCTCCTGAGCATCGAGGTACGCGCCCACAATCTCCGAGATAAAATCGGCCAGGTCGGTTTCACGCTCGCGCACCAACATTTCGAGCTTCATACGCTGCTCGGCGGTAAGCAAGATACGGGTAGAAACGCTGAAAAGCCCTTCGTGCTCGGTCATATCAGTTCCTGTGGACTTTGACAAGTCCTTCTTAGCCGCAAATCTGGTTACTCTACCGCTTCTTCCGCATGCAAGCTGGCAATCTCGGCGCTGGTATACCCTAGCTCGCGCAATATCATATCGGTATGCTCGCCAAGGCGCGGCGGCGGCAGGCGCACTTCGGTTGGTGTGGCCGAAAGATGATAGGGTGGGCCAACCACTTTAATTGTCCCGGCGGTTGGATGTTCCAGCGTGCGCACAATTCCCAGCGCCCTGGCTTGCGCGTCGGTAAATGCAGCCTGCAGATTGCGCACTTCGCCACAGGGCACCCCGACATTAATCAATAGCGCTTCTATTTCGGCTACTGAACGGCGGGTAAATACTTCGGCGAGCAGCTCATCTAGTCGATCGCGGTTCGCCAGGCGATCAGCGTTATGCGCAAAGCGCGGGTCGTCGCGCACATGCTCAAGGTTCAGCGCTACGCAGAAACGCCGCCACAGGTCTTCGGTACCAACTGCCAAGTTGAAAAAGCCATCGGCGGCGCGGTACATCCCATACGGCACAATCGTTGGGTGTTCGTTGCCGCTAGTAGAAGGGGCTTGCCCGGTAGCAAAAAAGCGCCCGGCCTGGTAGGTCATCATTGCCAGCTGCCCCTCAAGCAGCGAGGTATCGACGCGCTGGCCCTGGCCGGTAAGGGCGCGATGGTACAGCGCAACTTGCACGGCGTAGGCGGCAAACATACCCGCCATAATGTCGGCAATGGCAATGCCAACGCGCATTGGGTCGCCGCCGATCGGGCCAGTTAAGCTCATAATCCCGGCCATACCCTGCAAAATCTGGTCGTAGGCGGCGCGCTCACGCTCGGGGCCAACCTGGCCAAAGCCAGATATTGAGCAATAGATGATATCAGGCTTGAGCTGGGTGCATTGCTCATAGCTAAAACCGAGTCGGTCGAGCGTACCGGGCACGAAGTTCTCGAAGAGCACATCGCTCTGGGCTACTAACTTGCGCAACACCTCGGCACCATGCGCATGGCGCAGATCAATTGCAATACTGCGCTTGTTACGATTAACGCTCAGGAAATAGCTACTTTCGCCACCCTGAAATGGCGGCCCCCAGGCCCGCGCATTGTCGCCTACCCCGGGCTGCTCAACCTTAATAATATCGGCACCCATATCACCAAACATTTGCGCGCAAAAAGGGCCTGCCAGCGCGCGTGTCAGATCGAGCACACGTAGGCCATGGAGCGGGGGCGTCATACAAACTTCCTTTTTGTTATCTATGAATAGTGCATCGAGAACCGCACCTTAGGCCCGGCTGGTAGCCACCATGCGCTCCATCCGCGCGCGCGCAGCCCCGGAAGCAATGCTTTCGCGCGCAAGCTCTAAGCCTTCACGCAGGGTGCTGGCGCGATCGGCGGCAAGCAGTGCGGCGGCGGCATTCAGCAGCACAATATCGCGCTTAGGCCCGGTCTCTTCGCCAGCGATAATTGCACGCACAATCGCCACATTGGTCGCAACATCGCTGCCCAGGACGGTTTCTTTCGGGGCGCTCGCCAGGCCTATATCACCGGCGGACACGTCATAGCGCTGAAGCTCGCGCTCGCCACGTACTTCATATACCACATTCGGCCCACTCAGCGCGAGCTCATCCAGCCCGCCGTGGCCATGCACCACCAGCGCGTGGGCCGTACCCAGCCGCTGAAGCGCGCGCGCCAGCTTCTCGGCCAGCCCGGCATTCGCCACGCCCAGTACCTGGTGGCGCGCGCGCGCCGGGTTACTGAGCGGGCCAAGAATATTGAATACGGTGCGGATACCAATTTCGCGGCGCACCGGGCCAGCATAGCGCATCGCCGGGTGAAACTTCTGCGCGAACATAAAGCCAATGCCTGCCTCACGCAGGCAGCGCGCCACGCCATCGGCATCCAGCTCGATATTCACACCCAAGCCCTCGAGCACATCCGCCGAACCGCAGGCGCTCGACGCCGCGCGATTGCCGTGCTTGGCGACAATCGCCCCGGCACCCGCCGCCACAAACGCCGCCGTTGTCGAAATATTGAACGTGCCCGAGGCATCGCCACCGGTGCCGCATGTATCGAGCACAGGCGCATCGAAATAGACCGGGGTCGATTTCTCGCGCATCACCTGGGCCATACCGGCAATCTCGGCCTCGGTTTCACCCTTCAGGTGTAGCGCGGTGAGGAACGCGCCGATCTGGGCTGGTGTGGCAACGCCGGTCATAATCTCTTCCATAGCGGCGGCGGCATCCGCTTGCGATAGTTCACTGCCACGCGCCAACGCGATAATCTGATCGCGAATGGACATACGTTTCTCCAGCTGCTGATTGGGCTGATAGGGTCTCCGGCGTATTATACGGCATCTGTCACCTTCACACGACACACATAACAACGCCGAGTGCCAATGCACCCGGCGTTGCACATAAACCGCGAAACGGGATGTTTATTCAGGGTCGCGGCGGCCTAGCAGCGCTACCGCACCAAATGCGCTCAAGCCGGTGACGCCAAGCGGTGCCAGTGGCGGTGGAGCCTCGTCGCCTTCGCCATTTTCACCATTTTCGCCATTTTCACCATTTTCGCCGCTTTCGCCTTGCTCATTTTCACCGCTCTCGCCGCTAGCCTGGCTGCCGGTAGTCTGCGCGGCCCGGGGGCGGCGGTCTTCTTCACCGCCCAGGCGATCTTCGTTATGTTCAACAACGCCAAGAACACCAACTAAGGACAGAATAATAAACACCACTGCCAGCGTGCGTCGCAGATTTCCATTCGCGCCAACACTAATGAACGCAAGGATCGCCCCTACAACAGTCGAAGCTGTACCGATAATCTGTAGCCCTTTCGAATGCTTATACAGCACCAATTCAACGAACATCAGGAAAAACCCGGCTGCAATCATCAGCATAAGCAAGAGATAAAACCGGCGCTGAACGAATCCTTGGAGACCTTTCATCATAACCGAAACACTCCTAGCAACGTACATCAACTTGCTTCTCGATTCTGTGTCGTATGTCGGGGCCGAAGCAAGAAAGCCGTAGAGCGAACATATATCGAGAACGCTCGTCGTAAGACACGGCGCGGAGTTTACCAAACAATTATTAGAAAATAATGAAGACACCAGCCATACCTAAGCACAGTGTCGGGTGCAACGACTGACGACCGACCACCCGCTTTTCGTTGGTGGTCGGTCGTCAGCCATCCGTGGTCAATCCTGTGCCGAAAGGCGTCGCCATTAGGACTTTCGCTTACTCAAGCAAATTCTTCTTGTTCCTATAATTTTTTGCGCGGAGCGCAAAAATTACCAGGCTGCCGCAGGCACATAAACCAGGAAGCGAAAGCCCTAGCCATAACCTGGCGCTAGCCCGTATAGCGCAGCCGATAGATGCGCCTACCCAGATCATCTGAGATCAGGATGCTACCATCGGCAAGCTGTAACACGCCCGCTGGACGGCCCCACACCGCCCCATTCGCATTCCAGCCACGCACAAGATCGTACAGTGCAACCGGCTGGCCGCGCTTAAACACCACCCAATCCACCGAGTAGCCAGCAAGCTGCTTTACCTGGTCGGCGGCGGTGCCGTGGAAGGCAATAATCGCATCGCCCTGAAATACGGCGGGCAGCGCGGTGCCAGTATAGAACTGCATGCCTAGCGGTGCCCAGTGTGGTGGCAACTTCATGCCCGGTACGCGCGCGCTGGCGCATTTGGCCGCATCGTTGAACTCAGGGTTTGGCACATTATCGTCGTAGCAGTACGGCCAGCCATAGTTTGCGCCCTGGATAATCTGGTTCAGCTCATCGGAAACGGTAGTAGGCCCAAGGTTATTGCGCCCCATATCGGCACCCCACAGCTCGTGGGTAAAGGGCCGCCAGGCGAAGCCAACAGTATTGCGCAGCCCGCTGGCATACACTTCTAGCTGGCTGCCATCCACATTCATCCGCAGGATCGCGGCGCGTAGCGGAGTATCTTCCACACACACATCGCACGACGAGCCAACCGAGATATACAGTTTGCCATCGGGGCCAAGCGCGATGGTGCGCGTGCGGTGGCCGTAGAGGTCTTTGGCACCAGCGGGCAGCGCCATCACCAGATCGACCGATTGCGCGGTGCCGTTTGCATCGAAGTTGCTCAGGCGCACTAGCCGATCTTCGGCGGCGGCATACAGCACGGGCGCGCCGCCTGGCCCGGCATTCACGAATGCGACACTATGCACCGCCGCAAGCCCACCCGCTACAATCTGAGTCTGGTCGTAGCGCCCATCGCCGTTGGTGTCGCGCAGGCGTACAACCTGGCTGGTCGTGTGCGAACCATAGACCAGGCTGCCATCGGTGGGGTCGATCGCCATAAAGCGCGGCGATTGCAGGCCCGCAGCAACTTCTTCGATGGTGAAGCCCTGCGGCACTTCGAGCGGGTGCGGCCAGCTCGCCTGCTGCACCTGATGGTAAACAATTGGGCCGGTACCGGCTACCGGGTCGTACACTTCGGCACCAAGCCGCCCCAGTAAGACTTTGTAGGGGTCGGGGTTGTTCGGCAGATACTCAAAACGCGCCCGCTCGAACCACTGCGTCAGCACCGTGAAGCCCGAGCTGTTGGTTTCCATTGCGGGCTCAGACAGAGGGTAGCCGAACAGCGCCAGACTTTCGTTGTAGCTGGTGCCGCCCCGCCCATCAAACTCAAGGCCGTGGGTGCGCCAGTAGCTTAGGAATGGCTCGCACACGGTATGCCCGGTGGCCGGAAAAAACTGACAGCCTGCCTGCGGCTGCCCCTTTGGGAAGGTTTGCCAATCGCGGCCCTGGCGGCGCAGCGCCTCGTCGCCCAGGCGGCCGAGCAGCACATCATAGGGCGCGCGATTTTCGGGGTGCGCTTCGAAGCGCTCGCGTTCGAACCACTGCGATACAAATACGCCCTCGGTGCCGCGCTCCTGGCGCTGTTCGCCAATGGCCAGGCCAAATACTGGCAGGCCGCCATTAGAATCCCAATACTGCGCGAACCGGCCATCAATACATTCGCCGGTTTCGGGGAAGCACCGCTCGCCCGGCGCGGCCTGTACGGCAGGCACCTGACCCAGCAGCAGCACGCTGCCTATAATCAATAGAAAGAAATATCGATTCATACCCGCTCTCTTTCACATCACATTCTTTAATAATCATATACACGCACCGCAACAGTGCCTATGATAGCCGGCAAACAGGTGAATGATAGCATGCCAGCGGCGGTATCAGCCCCGCCACATAGCCCGCGATCTAATCTCTCGCTTCGGCTCCGTACCTGCAATAGGTAAGATAAACAGAGCAGCTAAGGTCCTTAGCAAACTATTTAGCCTTCGGCAGAGTGGTACTTTCTCTCTTTTCGTGGTTTTTCGCGCATAGCGCGAAAAACCACAGATACCGGCGAAGTACCAAACTGCCGTAGGCAGAACCAAGCCACGACGCAGGCAATCGCGTAAGCCCGATAACATAAGGTGTACCGCTACATTAACGTTTCATTGCTTGCAGCAATAAATCATGCGGCAGAGCATGCGCCACACTGCCCTGAAACCCTGTCATTGTTTCGGCGGCGCACAGTGCATTAAGAATGGCTTCCTCAGTGGCATCGGCAGCGGCACGAAACAGCGGGTTCAGCTCATCGGGCGGCAGCATGGTAAGCGTATACAATGGTGCATGGTCGGGCAGATCATTCCCAGTAGCAAATGCCAGGAAAATATCGCCGCTGCCATTGAAGCCATAGCCGCCAACCCGCGCCAGGCCCACCGTCGCGCGGCGCGCCAGGCGCTTACATTGCGTCGGCAGCAGCGGGGCATCCGTCGCGATGATCACAATGATTGAACCGCTATTGCCAGCTGGACGCGTGGGGAAGGGCACAAGCTCAGGCCCAATCGTGCGACCCACCGCCACACCATCGACACGCAGATCTTCACGCCAGCCATAATTGGCCTGCACTAGCACGCCCACGGTAACGTTGCCCTGCGCCGTGGTGGCAATGCGCGACGACGTGCCAATACCGCCTTTGAAGCCATGACAGATCATGCCGGTGCCGCCGCCAACATTGCCCTCGGGCACCGGCCCGCCCTGGGCCACCGCCAGCGCCGCGAAGACATGCGCGCGCTGCACATGCGCCGCGCCGATATCGTTGAGCATACCATCAAATGTTTCGGCGGCAATTGGCAATGCCCAGCCGCCAGTGCCGCGCTGCTCAAGGATATACGCCGCCAGCGCATCGCGCACAGTTCCCACATCATTCGTATTGGTGATGGCAATCGGCGCGTCAATCATGCCCGCTTCATCGAGCCAGTGCATCCCGGTCATTTCGCCATTTCCATTAAAGCTATGAAATGCGCCAAATACCCGGTTCTGGTGAATAGCGGGGCGCGGCAGCACCACCGTAACTCCGGTGCGCGCCACCCGTGGCTCGTCGTACACTAGCGTGGTATGGCCGACCAATACCCCTGGCACATCGGTAATCGCATTCAGCGGGCCGGTGGGCAGCGCACCGATGCTAATGCCCAAATCGCGCAGGCGTGAACGTGGCATCGATCTCCTCCTTCATAATTAGGACTTTCGCTTACTCAAGCCCGTAGGGATTTCGCTTGTCGTACCTGCGCCTACGACAGCAGAGTACGTTGTTTATGCTTATATACGCGAACTTGCCAGTAAACTGAAAGAGGCTTGACAACTATACCGTCTGGACGGTATACTAACACTATGAAACAACCATCGACACAACACATGATCTTGCAGGCGGCACGGCGCGTCGTGCAATCCGGCGGGGTGGCGACGCTCACGCTCGATGCGGTGGCGCAAGAGGCGGGCGTTAGCAAGGGCGGCTTGCTCTACCATTTCCCCAGCAAAGAGAAGTTAATCGCTGGGATGATCGAAGACATGCTCGCGACCTTCGACGACGACCTACGCGCCCAGGCCGAAGCCGACGAGCCAGGCCAGCCCGCAGGTGCCTGGGTACGCGCCTACGCCCGCGTAACCTGCGCACCCGATTGGCAATCGCTCGATGTTAGCGCCGATCTGCTAGCAGCGATTTCGACCAAGCGCGAGCTGCTTGCGCCGCTGCGCGCGCGCTATGCTGAATGGCAGCAGCAAATTGAGCACGATGGCATTGACCCGGCAATTGCAACGCTGGTGCGGCTCGCTGCCGATGGCTTGTGGTTTGCCGATATGTTTGGGCTGGCCCCGCCCAGCGCGGCGCTGCGCGCGCGGATGCTCGACACCCTTATTGCACTCACACAGGAGGAACCGCGATGAATCCATTTGTATGGCTTATTCTGGCAATTGCCAGTGAGGTTATTGGTACCCTGGCGCTACGCCAATCGGCGGGCTTTACACGGCTTGGCCCAAGCCTGTTAGTGGTGGCAGGCTATGCCACCTCGTTCTATTTATTATCGTTTACACTCAAGCAAATTCCGCTCGGCGTTACCTATGCAATCTGGTCGGGGCTGGGCACGGTTGCGATTGTGCTCACCAGCGCGCTCATGCTGCGCGAGACGGTGTCGCTAACCAGCATATTCGGCATTGGCCTGATCATTACCGGGGTTGTTGTACTGAATATGTTTGGCAACGCGGTGCATTAACGACAGCCAGGCCTTGGCAAAAGCGCGCTCAGGCACGGCCCCCACAATCATTACGCATCTGCACGCGGCACTACCACATACGTAGGCGGTGCCGCGCCGCCACCCGCTGAAACATTCAGCAGCGCAGTAGAAGCGATGCGCGTAAGGCAGCCCACCGCATGCACCTCGGGCGTGTATGGGTCGCCATAGACACACGGGTCGCTATCGACATAGCGCGGCGTGATCTGCAAGCCGGTTTCAGGCGTCCAGGTCGGGTAGTCCTCCTGCGGCACCGGCACCCGTTCTTGCACTACAAACGGTGCGCCTTGCGCCGCCGCTAGCGCTCGATCCCAGGTTGCCTGGTCGGTTTCCCAGCCTAAGAGCACCCCCTGGCCGCCGTAATCATCGTTGGGCTTGAGCACCAGCCGCTCGCGGTTGCGCTGGGCGAAGGTAAGCAGCGGCACACGCTCGCCAGCATAGCGGGTTACACCGCCGCGCACAATCCGCGACCACGGCACATGCTGCGTTATAGCCGCGCGCTCCTCGGCATCGAGCATGCTAGCCGCCGGGCCATCTTCATCGGAAAGCAGCGCCATAATGATTTTGGTATGCACCGGCTTGCTGCGGAATGGGTTCACCACACATACTGCATGGTCGGCGTAGGCGCGCACCAGTGGATGGGTAAGATCGTACTGCGCCAGGAATTCGTGCTGCAATACCCGCCGGTACACCAGGTCGATCGGGGTAGGCGCGCTTGCGCCAGGAATGTTAGCATACAGCCTGCGCCCATCGTAGGTGAGCCAGGCGGGGTCGGCAATGACTGTAGGAATGCCCGCCGCCCGGAAGCGCGCCGCGATATATTCAAACTCGGGCCAGGTAACAGCCGTGGCGAAATCGACGATTGCGATGGTTGGCGTGCCAGTGCCACCCCAGGCGCGGTAGGTTTCGAGCAACATGTGCTGTAGGCCCTGTACATGCGGTAGCGCCTCGGCACGGTAGGTTTTGCGAAATTCGGCCATAATCGGCAGCTGATCAAACACTTCGATTATCGCTTCATCGTAGCCAATTCCGGCAGGCGACTCAAGATTTGATTCGACAAACCAGCACGCGCTACCATCGGCGGACAGAAAACCATCGAGCCGCCCAAACGCCGACGCCCCCGCGTAGCCAGGGTCGATCGCCAGTAGCGCGCGCTCGGTATCGGTGAGCGCATAGGGCACAAGCAAGTGCGCATCGGTGAGCGCTGCCGCGCCTATTTTGCGGATGGAGCGGCCCACCAGCGCGGTGGCGCGTTCGAGGGTGGCAAGCTGGGCAGGCACCAGAAAGCGCGGCCGTAGCACCGAGCAGATCAGCCGTTCGCGCGGCTTCCCCACAAGCATATCGCGCTCGCGGATGAGCGTATCGAGCTGCGCGAATGTCTCGCGCGCCACCATTTCGTTTAGCAGGCTATGGTAGGCATCGATCGCGGTGTGCAGTTCCATATTGCTCCATTCTGCCGCGGGTCGATCGCGCCGCTGAAAACTCGCGCGCACGCAGGAAGCTACAGCCCTCGGCATACCGATTATACGCGATGAGTGAGGTTATAAAGTCGCCGTTTCTCACAAGGCAAATTTCCTCTGGTGACTATAGTACGCTGAATGCAAATAATTACCGAACGAGAAAACGTAACTGAGCTATTGCTGAAAGCCACTTCGCCCTCTTCAAGCCCCATTAAACTATAAATGCTCAGTTACCTTTGATATAACCTAACATCTGTGACTGTATTTGTCGCAGTATTTTTTTATAATCACTCAAAATCCAACAAAAAAACCGCATAGATTGCAAGGTTCGATTGCTATGTTGGCAACAGCACAAAGGAGCAGAGCACATGAGTAGCTTAGACACCCGCCTGGAGCGCATCGACGATATTGAGCGAAAATTAGCCCGCCGCCCCACAGGATGGACGAGTGGTGAGCTGGCGCGTGAGTATGGTGTTGACCCAAGCACTATTTTTCGTGATCTAGCAGTGCTTGAGGCACGCGGGACTGGACTGATCAAACAAGGGCGGCGCTATATTCTCGACCACCGCAGCTCATTTCACTTGCTCAAACTATACTGCACGGAAAGGGGTTTGTCCTATCCAGCCTGGCCAAACAGGTGGAACTTCTCGGTCATCAGCGACGTGAGCTCATCGGCGTAGCTGCTGAGATGGGTCAGCAGCCTTTGGATGGCCGCCC